>CAEZTV010000026.1_pt1 | contig 7317 bp, 8 predicted proteins | sample 7264311 | NCBI WGS metagenome assembly CAEZTV01 (sample SAMEA6813813, study PRJEB35770) | uncultured Actinomycetes bacterium | biome: Freshwater; feature: Freshwater reservoir; material: water | place: Czech Republic | collected 2017-08-18 | depth 0.5m m | reverse complement strand
GCGGGCGGCAGCGGCATCATCGGATTGGTTTAACAATCTTTGTACCCAAGGGGTATCTGTTGTCGCAGGATTTACAGCATTAACTCTGATTTTATCTTTTATATGATCTGTGGCCATCGCCAAAGTTAAAGTAAGGATTGCACCCTTTGAGGCACTGTATGCGGCTCGGTTTGGAATTCCATCTGTTGCTGCGATGGAGGCGGTATTAACAATTGCAGGATTTTTTGATTTACGAAGCAAGGGGATTGCCGCCCGGGATACTCGCGCAGTTCCAACTACATTAACATTTAAAACTTTTTGCCAAATCTCATCGCTCTCATGCTCTACCGTAGTCAATGAGCCGATTCCAGCATTATTGATCAAGATATCTAATTGTGAACTTTGCTTACTAAACTCTGAAAAAGCATTTGATACAGAGTTGTTATCACCGATATCGCATTTAATGAATCTTGCTACACCAGCCATCTCACCCTCAGTTAAATCAAAACCAAAAACAGTCGCGCCACGATCATTTAAACCTTTGGCAACAGCTAATCCGATACCAGAGCCCGCCCCGGTAATAATTGCGGTTAATCCGCTAAACTCTTTATCAATCACCTTCATATACTATTGCGTGTATGGCGCAGACCAAAACATCAACCTCAGCATTTATCGCTGTGATCCATACCGCAGCTCACCAATATCGGATCACAAAATCAATTAATGGCAAGTACTTTGCCATTCCAAAAGTTTTGACAATTTCTGATGCCCTCGAATTACCGCTTAATGAGTTTAAATCTTTGTTTGACCAAGCCGGCACTGAAGAGATCTTTGGCTCACTGACTGCACCGATTGCAGCAGATTCTGAAATCTGGGGAGCTGGAGTAACTTATCAGCGCTCCCGCGATGCCCGTAAAGAGGAGAGTGGAATTCCAGATGTTTACCAACTAGTTTATGAGGCAGATCGGCCAGAGTTATTTTTCAAGGCAACCGCACGCAGAACTGTTGGCACAAATTCAAATGTCGGTATTCGTGCAGATGCACTAACTTCAGTACCAGAGCCTGAGGTTGCGATAATAATTAATAAGTACCGAGAATTAATTGGTCTAACAATTTGCAATGATATGACTTCAAGAAATATCGAAGGTGAAAACCCACTCTATCTTTCGCAAGCAAAGATTTACCATGGTTCAAATGCAGTTGGTCCAATGATTAGACCAATCTGGGAGATTAACGATTACACCGCACTTTCAATTGAAGCAAAGATTGAACGTGGCACCAATATTGTTTGGCAGGCGCAAACCTCACTGGCGCAGTTAAATCGCAGTTTTACCGATTTAATCGAGTACCTATTTAGATGCCAATCATTTCCAGTTGGCGCAATACTTTCCACCGGAACTGGAATTGTGCCACCGCTAGATATCTCACTGCAGGCAGGGGATGTCGTAACAATAAATGTAGAAGAGGTTGGCGAGTTAGTGAACAAGGTAGTTACTACTCCAATTAATATAAATGAACTGGAGAATTTATGGGCCATGTAATTTGGACACAGTGGGATGATTTAGAAGTTCCAGCAAACTTCAAAAAGCTATCGCCAGCAACCACTCCAGCAGATGGTGGAGATTTTTCACAGGTTACCTTTTATGTTCCCTCTTATATGGGTGGCCGAGCAGCGCTCGAGTTAACCAAGCAGATGCCTAATCTAAAGATTTTACAAATGCCTAATGCTGGTTATGACGATGCGATGGAGTTTGTTAGACCAGGAATGACATTATGTAATGGTCGAAGCATTCATGATGATTCAACCGCTGAACTTGCAGTTGGCTTAACAATTGCCTCCCTTCGTGGATTTCCCGATTTTGTGCGAAATCAAGATAAAGGTAAATGGGTTCATACTCGCGAGAAATCAATTAATGATCGCAAAATTGGTGTAATTGGATTTGGCTCAATTGGATCAACTGTTGCGCGAATGCTCTCTGGATTTTCAGTAACTGTTGTGCCATTTACCCAAAGCGGTCGTGATAACACCACGCCTATCTCAGAATTAGATAAACATTTACCAACATTAGATGTGATCATTTTAATTTTGCCATTAACTAAAGAGAGTAAGCATTTATTTGATGCACGTCGTCTGGCGTTAATGAAGGATGGCTCTTTGCTGGTAAATGTGGCACGAGGTCCAATTGTTGATACAGAGGCATTAGTTAAAGAGTTAAATTCAGGAAGAATTACTGCAGCTTTAGATGTAACAGATCCTGAGCCACTTCCGGAAGGTCATCCGCTATGGAGTGCCAAGGGGGTTTTAATTTCACCGCATGTTGGTGGAAACACAACTGCATTTGAACCACGTGCCCGTAGATTGATTAAATCTCAATTGGATTTATTAGCAAAGGGTGAAGCGTTAAACAATATTATCGTGGCTGATAATTAGGCCAATACTTCTTTATTTTCTCCCTTAAGAAATCAGCACTTTCATGCATTTGTTCCATGCCATCAACACCATCTTCAATAGATATCCAAGAATCAAAGCCAACCGCCTTTAAGGTTGAAAAAATCGCATCGTAATCATTTAATCCTTTGCCAATTACGCCATGTTTGAAAAATGAAACATACCCGGCGGTTCCACCCTCTGCTTTGCGCAGATCTTCAATGGTGCCATTTGCCAAGTAACGATCACTAGCGTGCATAGTTACAACTCGGTGCTTTACCTTTTCTAATAGCTCAAGTGGCTCTTCACCAGCAGCAATAGCATTTGATGGATCAAAGTTAACGGCAAATGTGGGGGATGGGATTCGATTAACTAAATCAACAAAAACATCCATCATCTGAGCAAACTCTGGTTCAGTCCAAAAATCATCCTTGTAATGATTTTCAATAATTAAGGTAATGCCTAAACTTTCAGCGGTTGGAATACAGGCATTAATTGAATCAACCACATAATTCATTCCTTCTTCCCGGGTAATATCTTTTCGGCGCTGGCCCGATAGAACTCGACAGTATTTAGCACCCAGGGCCGCACTCATTTCAAGAGACCAAATCTCTTTCTCTATCTCTTTTTTGCGAAGCGCAGTATCTGGAATTGTGAAGTCGGGTGAGGCGCACATCATTGGAATAACCATCCCAGTATCTTCAACCGCTCTTCGAATCTGCGCCCAATTCTTTTCATCCTTTACATCAGCAAAATCATTGTAAAACTCAAGTCCATCTACATTTAATTCATCACCTAATTTGATCCACTCATAAATGCTCATTTGACCAGCAACTAATTGCTTAATGAAACCTTTTGGAAAAGCCGCTAACTTTGGCATTTATTTTTCTGGATTTCTGCCGATAATTGAGAATTGTTCAAGTTCAACTACTGCGCCGGTAAATGGTTTTGATTCATCACCCATCCAATACACACAAGCTGTTGCTAATTGTTCAGGAGTGCTCATCACTCCAAATGGAATGTTGTCGCGACCTAACTTCTGGGGCCAACCCTCTGGCAAACCCTTTGCAATCTGATCAACATACTCACGATCAGTAAGTATCCAACCTGGATTAATCAAATTAAATCTAACTTTGTCTACGCCATGAGCATTGGCCAAGTTGCGAGTCATCGTTTGTAATCCAGCTTTGCCGATACTGTAAGCAAGCAGTGAGGATTCACCGCTGTAAGCATTGATCGAACCAATGTTTAATACACAACCTTGTGATTTCTTAAGGTGAGGGAAGGCTGCTTGTACTAGAAAAAGTGCTGATTGCAGGTTAACGGTTATAGTTTTTGTAAATGCTGCTGGCGTTAACGCAGTTAAATTATTTCGTTCAATAACTGCAGCGTTATTCACCACGCAATCAATTCCACCAAAGGCTGCAATGGCTGCATCCACTATTTGTTTAGGAGCAGTTGGATCTGCTAAATCAGCAATACATAAGGATGCATTTGCGCCAAGTTCGGTAACAACCTTTTCACCATCTGATTTTTCGATTCCATGAATTAATACCTTGGCGCCTTCGGAAACAGCGCGGATAGCGATTGACTTACCAATACCGGAGGTAGCACCGGTAATAATAATTACCTTATCTTTTAATCTCATATTAGTAACCCCACATTAAGCTGGCTTAATTACAGATTTAAGAATTTCACCAGATTGCATCTTTTCAAAGGCGGTTTGCCATTGCTCAATTGGAAACACACCACCAAGCACCGGTGTTAAATCTAACTTTTCAGTGCCCAGCAGGCGAAGTACTCGCTCCCACATCGGCCAATTGTGCGAGAAGGTTCCGCGCAACGTCACATTTTTTGCAACCAACGGATCAAGTGAGAAATCAAGTGGTTGCGGACCCCAACCAACTTTGCTGATCCAGCCATCTGGACGAACTACATCAAGAGCGTGTTTAAGAGAGGCACTAACACCTGCAGCATCAACAACGCCATCTGCACCTAAACCATCAACAGTTCTTGCCCATTCATTAGCATCACCAATAATTACTTCACATCCGTAAGCCTTTGCAATATTTAAACGGTTACGATCTTTTTCAAGACCAACTAAGGCCACCTCAGCACCTGCAAGACGTGCCATTGCAACTGCAAGAACTCCAATTGGACCAGGTCCAAGTACGACAATGCGATCACCAGGTTTAATAAAACCAGGTGCAATTGTTGAGCTGTATGCAACCGCGCATGGTTCAGTCATCGCAGCAAAATCGAATGAAATATTTGCTGGAATGCGATGCAAAAGCCTTGCTGCAACTTTGGCGTAACGTGTCATTCCACCATTTACTCCGTAACCAAATCCTTTACGGTTTGGATCTAAGTTGTACTTTCCAACTCGAGACATTGGCGAATCGGCATCAATTACTGCAGCGGTCTCGGTAACTACGCGATCGCCCTCTTTCCACTTACCGGCAGCTTTTACATTTTTACCAAGCTCGGCAATAACGCCACAAAACTCATGCCCTAAGACAACTGGATAATTAACCGCCCAAGAGTTGGTGCCATGCCATTGGTGAAGATCGCTGCCGCAAACACTTACTGCTTCAACTTGCATGATTACATCATCATCACCTGCGATTGGGCGCTCGATCTCTTGTAGCTCCACACTTAATGGTTTGGATGAGTAATTAACTACGCCAATTGATTTCATTTTTAATTCCTTCTATTAGTTTTTCCTGGGAGTGATTGCAACATCACCATAGGCGTGCACTTTTTCGCAAATCTTTCGTAAAACTTCCTCTACATTTCCAGCACCTCGCGAGAAAGAATCAGCATCAATAGCAAGCGGTGCGCCAATTACAACAAGCGGTGCGCCATAAGATGGAGATGCGATCGCTTGCTCAAGTGATAAGCCACCAACAGCTTGCACTGGAATGCCAACTGCATCGACAACAGCTTTTAATTGATCCAGTGGATTTGGTGGTGTCTTACCTGAAGCTGCAATGCCGCGGCGTTCGTCATAACCAATATGGTGAATCACCATGTCACAACCTAAATCTTCCAACATTCTGGCGCCCGCCACCATATCTTCGCAACCTAAATTGTCACCCATCACAACAACACCACAATCTTTGCCAGCTTGCACAACAACCTTGATGGTTTCTGGATGTGCTCGTGCCATAACAACTACATGTGTTGCACCAGCTTTTGCCATCATCTGCGCCTCTAAATATCCACCATCCATAGTTTTTAAATCTGCAATCACTGGAATCTTTGGAAACTCGCTACGAAGTGCACGGACTCCATGCAATCCTTCGGCCAAAATAAACGGCGTTCCTGCTTCTAACCAATCAACTCCGGCGCGCATGGCGGTATGTGCCATCTCCATCGCCTCTTTGATATCAGTTAGATCAAGCGAGACTTGAACAATTGGTTTCATCTAAAGGATGGCTTCATTTATAAAACACCAAACTTGGCAAATGCCTGTGATGGCGGCATTCCTTGACGTACTGCATCACGGAATAAATTCTCACCAGAGTTCTTCTCTTCAACGCGTGCGACTACTTCATCAATTTGATCAACTGGAATAACGGCAACGCCATCGATATCGGCAACAATTAAATCTCCTGGATTAATTGTCACACCATCGATTACACAAGGCACATTGTGAGCAACTACTTCATAGCGAGAGTTGATATCAAGAGGAGATGTATCAACACCAAAAACTTTAAAGCCCATCGCACGCATTCTTACAGTGTCTCTAACTGGGCCATCAGTTAATGCACCTGCTACACCTTTGTGTTTACAAGCAGTTGAAAGTAACTCGCCCCAAAAAGCTGCTGGATGATTACCACCATTATTTCTATTTGATGGCGTTACATAAACCTGATCTTCGCCAACTTCATCTAATGCCTTTAACAATCCAACATAAGGAACTTCAGGTGCTTCAAAAACTGCCTCTACCTTTACTGGAAATGCGTAACCCATCATTACGCCTTCACCAGAGATCATTTCAATATCTGATTTCAATATCTGATTTCGAAAACCCATATGATCTAAACAATCAGATGCCAGGGATGCTGTGAAAATTGTGGACAATCGTTTCAGGTCATGTTTTTTGGAGGTCATACCGAGAAGATTACGACTATTTTCGCTCTGTGCCAGAACCCTTAACCACCACTTGAGAGCCCTGCGGGAGCCTTTATAACATTTAGATAAATTGAGAAAGATAAAGCAAAAAGATGCCCAATCTTTACCTGTTGATCGTTGACGACCTCACCCGAAAAGGCAATGATCATCCCAGGTTCGACGGTCCTCGTTGCGCCAAATCTCTTATAGAGACTCTCTTAAAAGAAATGGAGAATTGAATGCGTAAAGGTTCAATTCGTCTTATTGCTGCAGCATCTGCAATCGCATTAGCGATCACAGGTTGTTCTTCATCAAGTGATGAAGCAGCAAATACAGACACAGAGTTTGAAATATTTACCTGGTGGGCATCTGGTGGCGAAGCTGCTGGCCTACAAGCACTTGTTGACTTATACAAAGAGCAGAATCCAAACACAGAGTTTATTAACGCCTCTGTCGCTGGTGGTGCTGGTGTAAACGCAAAGGCTGTACTAGAAAGCCGTATGGCTGCTGGTGATGCACCTGACTCATTCCAGGCACATGCTGGATTAGAAGTTATTGCAAGCTATGCTGCACAAGGCAAGCTTGAAGATCTATCAGCCTTGTACGAGTCAGAAGGTTGGGACAAGTCTTTCCCTGCAGATTTAATCAAGCAAACAACTCTTGATGGAAAGATTTACTCAGTTCCAGTAAACATTCACCGTGCAAACGTTTTATGGTGGAACCCTGCAACAGCTGCAAAGGCTGGAATCACTAAGGCTCCTGAAACATTAGATGAAATGTTTGCTGATCTTGAG
>CAEZTV010000024.1_pt1 | contig 7343 bp, 10 predicted proteins | sample 7264311 | NCBI WGS metagenome assembly CAEZTV01 (sample SAMEA6813813, study PRJEB35770) | uncultured Actinomycetes bacterium | biome: Freshwater; feature: Freshwater reservoir; material: water | place: Czech Republic | collected 2017-08-18 | depth 0.5m m | reverse complement strand
TTTAGCTTTTTCACCGTAGGGTGCAAGTAGATCCCAGGGAAAATCTGGAAGATTCAGGGAGTACTACTTTTCTTGTGGAGGAAGTGCGGCAACTGTTGGATGATCTTTTCCAACTGCGCCCATCTTTGCAGCGCCACCGGGTGAGCCGATCTCAACAAAAAATTTACTATTTACTTCACTGAAATCTTTCCATTGTGATGGCACATCATCTTCATAATAAATTGCTTCGACCGGACATACTGGTTCGCAGGCACCGCAATCAACGCACTCATCAGGTTGGATATAAAGCATTCGATCGCCCTCATAAATACAATCTACGGGACACTCTTCGATGCAAGATTTATCCTTCACATCAACACATGGTTGAGCGATTATGTAAGTCATGTGCGCCTTTCACTCATAAACTCAGTTTTTAGTACCAGTAAGATACACAATACCGCCACTAAGCCTCATACTTTAGTTGAAGGAGCAGCATGCAGCCATCAGCGGCTCAAATCGGCCAGCGAGTAAGTATCCGCTTGCATGATCCAGAGGGTGGTTACCGTGATTTATTGGGCACCTTAGAAAGTGCCACACAGGTAAGGAAGAAAGATGGCTCTTTGATTACCTTCGACCCAGCAAAGATCGCAATGTGGAAGGTCGTTCCACCGAAATGATCGAGACCAAAATTCAAGTATTTGACACTAAATCTCGAATGAATCAAAGCTTAAAAATCAGCAATGACAAATTCATCCGAATCTATGGCTGTGGACCTACCGTTTATCGAGATGCTCATGTTGGAAATATGCGCACATTTTTGCTGGCTGACAACATAATTAGATTAAGTAATTACTTGGGTTATGAAGTTAAATTCATCCAAAATATTACAGATGTTGGACACATGTCAGAAGATTTCGCTGAAGACAAAATACTGGCACAGGCAAAGCTAGAGGCAAAAGATCCATTTGAGGTGGCAAAGATATATGAGTCAAGATTTCATCAAGATTTAAAAAACTTAAATATATTGCCAGCAGCTATGTATCCAAAGGCCAGTGAGTCAATTGATTTAATGATTGATCTGATTACCGAGTTAATCAACAAGGGCCACGCATACTTAGGTGAAGATGATTGCGTTTATTTCGCCGCAGAGTCTTTTCCATCCTATGGAGCAATAAGTGGAAATCGATTGACAGCGCTAAAGCCAGGTCACAAAAATGATCACACCGAAGATGGGGCAAAGAGATTTCATGCAGATTGGGCTTTATGGAAAGCCGCCGCAGGAAGAACAAAGATGATTTGGCCTTCACCTTGGGGTCCAGGTTTTCCTGGTTGGCATATCGAGTGCTCGGCAATGTCACTAAAGTATTTAGAAAACTTTGTTGACCTACATCTTGGTGGAATTGATCTACGTTTTCCACATCATGAAAATGAACGAGCACAATCAAATGCAGCAATTGATGATGAAGCGGTAGCACTATGGGTTCATGGTGAGCATCTGCTCTTTGAAGGACGCAAGATGTCAAAGAGTGCTGAAAATGTTGTTCTGGTAAGGGATTTGATTGCGAAAAATCTAGATCCAATCGCATTACGTCTATGTTTTCTAGAGAATAGATATCGAAGCCAAATGGATCTAACCTGGCAATCAATTATTGCAGCCAATACATTATTAGAACGTTGGCGAAATAAAATCACGCAATGGAGTACCGCTGTAGATTCTAATTCTGAAAATGTAAAATCCTATGTTGATGCGATCGTGCAGGATTTCACTTTAGATTTAGATACACCACGTGCTTTGCAAAAATTACGAGAGCTCGAGAAATCAACGCAATTTTCAGATGGCAGTAAGTATGAAATTTTCATTCAGGTAGATCAATTATTTGGCTTAGATTTAAATCGCCCGCCTAAAGCGGTAGCGCAATTAACAGAGCAGCAAGCACAGCTACTTGCAGATCGGGTTACTGCTAGAGCCAGCGGGAATTTTGCAGAGAGTGATCGATTACGAGAGATGTTAAAGCTTGAGGGTATTGAGGTTAGAGATAATCCTGACGGGCAAAGTTGGATTTGGGCACTCTAGGAAGTAGAACTGCTAAAACAAGAGTTATAAAGCCTAAAAGTAAAAACAGATTTCCATAAGTATTTCCATAAATTAACAATTCATCACCTAGACCAACTGTTGAGCCACGCAGAACAACCGCTAACCAAGAGATGGCGCAAAGTAATTTAAATCTTTTGTAGTAATACTTAATTCCAAGAAGTTTAATTCCTAAATAAGTCACAACTAGAGATGCGATTAAACCTGCTGGTTGCCAAGCGTTATGCAAAAGTGTGGCGGTAAAACCTAAGAATGCGCCGAACAATATTGAGTTTAGGTACCTCATTAATTTACTCCAGCAAATAAATCTAACTCACGGCCATCCGAATCAAATGGCGCAGCGATTGTGCCCTTAACCAGGGTGTAATACTCATCCGCCCAAACTGAAAGTCCTAAGTTATCTGAGAGAGCAAAAAATGGACCATCTACAGATATCTGAGTGGCGTGTGCCTTCATCGCCATCATTTTTTGTTCAACAAAATCTGGTGCGCTAACTAATGAGGTTACAAATTCATCTGCTTTAGCGAAAGGTAGATCATCAGCGCTTTCTGCACCAAAGAAATCTGAGCCAACCTCCTTCATTTTATCTATCCCACTTTGAATCACCGATCGTGGCATTGTGTTCCAATAAATTTTTGATATCTCCCAGCCATCTGCTTTTGCAAGATCAGCAGCATGCATTGCAACTTGATGTGCTTTTATATGATCGGGATGGCCATATCCACCAAAATCATCATAAGTAATCATCACCTGAGGTTTGATCTCTAAAATAATTTTTACCAACTCTTTTGCTGCATCATTTAAATCAGCTTGCCAAAAAACTTGAGCGCCATTGTTTTGGTCAGTACCCATCATTCCACTATCGCGCCAACGCTTATTTGGTGCTCCTAAAAATCTAAAATCTGCAACTCCTAGCTCTGCCATCGCATTCTTTAATTCAATTTCGCGATGCTGTCCTAACGTGTCATCTTTGTTACTTGCTAAATTAGCTAGTGCAGGAATTAAAACTTCTCCCTCTTCACCTCTTGTGCATGTGACAAGAGTTACCGCTACACCTTCGGCTGCATACTTTGCCATTGTTGCACCATTATTAATCGTCTCATCATCTGGATGCGCATGAACTAGTAGGAGGCGTTTTTCTGAACTCATGCGCTGAATATAACCTGAGATCATGGCAAATTCCCGTTAGATAAATCTGTCTATTAAGATAAGCAAATGAGTGAAGATAAGGTCAACCGACTGCCTCGCGATGAGCGTCGAGCGCAATTACTTAGCGCTGCGTTAGAAGTATTCACGGCTGCGGGATACCACTCAGCAGCAATGGATGAAATCGCAGATCGCGCAAAGGTAAGTAAGCCTGTTCTTTATCAACACTTTCCATCTAAATTAGAGCTGTATTTAGCAGTTCTAGATCTACACATTGATTCATTGGTATTTGCAATTCAAAAAGCGATTGCACAACATCGCAGTAATGCTGATCGCGTTAAGGCAACAGTTGAGGCGTACTTTGGCTTTATTGATTCTGAAGGTGAAGCATTTCGACTTTTGTTTGAGAGCGACATGAGCTTAGAGCCACAGGTACGTGAGCGATTAAATCGAATGACTTACGATTGTGCAGCAGCGGTCAGCGCAGTTATCTCTATTGATACCGGATTGGCAAAAGAGGAGTCAATGATGCTGGCGGTTGGATTAATTGGAATTGTGCAAACAACTGCTCGCCACTGGTTAGATCGCGATGGCAAAATTGATCGTACTCGTGCAACTGAGTTAGTAATGAACTTAATCTGGCGCGGAATTTCTGGTTTCCCAAAATCTCAACAGTAATTTCAATTGGCAAGTAAGCCAGGAAGTAGATAAGGTTTAAGCATGGCAACAAGTAAAAAGAGCTCGGCTCATACCGAAGTAAAAATTGGAATCTCTGATAGCACCCACGAATTAACCTTCGAGTGTGCCAGCAGCCAGGCCGAGGTAATTGCAGCGGTTAACGCAGCGATTAAGGCCAATGCTGTGCTCTCACTAAGTGACACAAAAGGGCGTGAACTTTTAGTTCCTTACAACAAAATTAATTATGTTGAGGTTGGTGAATCTTCAGAGCGACGTGTTGGATTCGCTTCCGAGTAACTCCTCTAACAAAAAATAGGTTACATCGCGGTAAGCATCGGCTGTATCGCTAAGCTTTGCAAAACTCATTACAGATTTATTCGCAATCTGCGCTAGAAGAACATCTTCATTCTCCGGGATCACTGGATCAAGTACTTTAAAATCTGAACTTAAAGTTGAAATGGTTGAATTTTTTGTGAGAATTCTTTTAATTGGCAAAACCCCAACCTGGATTAGATTTCGGTAGAAGTCACTTGCCTGCAATACCCCTCTAACCGATGAAATTGAATCTGTTGTTGGATAAAGGACCGCATCGCTGATCTCTGCAACTAGATTGTTGCGTTGATTTAATCCAGATGATGTATCAATTACAACTAGATCATAATTAGTTAATTTTGCCTTAATTAAAGTGGGATCTAATTGCAGATTATCTAGTGCAGTAACTCTTGGCGCAGATGCTAGAAAATCAATCCGCTCTGAGGTTCGAGTTATTGCTAGATCTAAACTGGCGTTATCCCTTGCCACCTCAAGCATGGTGAATCTTGGATTCTCAATCATAAATTGAAAGCTCAGGCCGGCACGTTCATCAAGATCAATTAATAAAACTTTACGACCGTATTCTGCAGCAGCAATAGCAATGCACATAGCGGTGGTTGATTTACCAGTGCCGCCACTTGAGTTAGCAATTGCTAATACTTTCATCTACTTCTTGCCTCTTTTAATTGAGGAGGTGAGCGCAAGGCCTCTGGAAATAATAAAAGTGAGGAACGAAAAGCTTTTAGTGCAATATCTGTTGCTAACTCCTGTCCCGGAAGTGTTGGTGCACCGTAAAGATCCCTTGCCCATTTTGGAAGCGCTGCACCAGCCAGAGTTGAGATAGCGCCCCAGGTTGGTGCAAAGGGAGTTGCAAATCTTATGATTTTAGGAAGTGGTGGAATGGTAATAAAGAGTGCGGCTCGTTTTGCATCATCACTTGCACGTAGCTCTGGCTTAATATCGGCAAAGTATTGTTTAGTCTGAGATAGTGAGTTAGGTACATCTGCTGGTGCAATACCAACTAATTCAGCAAACTTAACCATCTCTAGAAAATACTGATCTTGTTCTGCAACTGTTAATTTCAAACCAGATCGAACTGCCACATCTAAGAAAGCATCCACCATTGCCATATGAACCCACAGCAGTAGATGTGGATCATCTAGGGATAACTTTGCATGCACATTTCTTACTCGCGCTGCTAATTTATCTGCATCGGCTTTTGGTGAAAATGTAAGAATTCCAACGTAATCACCAGTTCTTTGTAATCTGCCCCAAGTGTCATCGCGAAAATTAGAGTGCGCGCTTACTCCAGCCATCGCATCTGGTTGCAATGCTTGTTCTAGAAGTGCACGAAGACCGCCCACGACCATCGATGGATCAGAGTGAACCCGCCAAGTAATTGTTTCTGGTGAAAAGTATGAACTCATATAGATATAACTCGTCGCTGTGTTGCTAGCGCCTCTAATCTCTCCCATTGTTCTGGATTAGTTGTGTACTCAGCAAGTTGATTAAGTTTTCCATTGCCATGGTAATCACTAGCACCTGTCATCACCAGATTATTCTCTCGTGCTAATTCAATTAATGCATTTTTTTCATCCGGTGAATGATCTCTGTGATCTACCTCAACACCATCTAAGCCAGCCGTAATCAAATCGCCAAAGCTCTCAAAAGAGATAGTTCTTCCTCTGTGAGAAGCCATTGGATGAGCGATTATTGCTACGCCCCCAGCTGCCTTTATTAATTTAATTGCCTCGACCGGCGTTGGTGAGTAATGAGCCACATAAAACTTAGATTTATTATGGAGCATTTGTGAAAATGCTTCATCGCGTGATTTAACGACACCTTTTTTTACTAACGCATCAGCTAGGTGAGGTCTGCCTAATGTTGCGCCATCTGCTAACTCTGCTAATACATCATCGATTGAAATCTCTATGCCAGCCTCATTTATTCGCTCAATAATTCGCTGCATTCGGCCATGACGATTCTCACGAGTCTTCTCCATGGTTGATATTAAATCTTGATTTGCTGTGTCAAAAAGTAAACCCAACATATGAACGCTTACACCATCATCGCTTTGGCAGGAGATTTCAGCTCCGGGTACCAATGAAATTCCAGGGCGAAGAGCTGCACTTGCCTGGGCAATACCAGCAACACTGTCATGATCAGTCAAAGCAATTATCTTTACACCTGCAGCTAATGCTTTATTGATCAATTCAGCGGGTGAATCTGTGCCATCACTAAAGTTTGAGTGGGTATGTAAATCAATCATTGTTTAGACCTTACAACAAAAAAGCCACAACCGATTAATAAGCCAATAATTCCTGGAATTGTTCCTGCTGGCGGTGTTTGGTCTAGCCAAAAATATGCAAGTATCGCACTTACAGGTACTTCAAAAAATACAACTAAGCCAACTATTGCCGGAGAAACTCGTTTTAAAGTTAGGTTGAACATTGTGTGACCCATAATTTGAGCTGTAAGGACCAGGGCAATTAATAAAAACCATTCATAATTTGAAAAACCAATTAAATCAAAGCCACCAATTACTGCAACCGGCAGGGCGGTCACTGCACATGAAAGATAACAAACTGTCGTGAATGTGGATGTCGAAATGTTGCGCTGGACATTGGATCCAATAATTATGTATAAGGCTGCAAGTGCTCCACCAATTACTGCAAGTAGATCACCTTGAAATGATCGAAGTGACATACTTAGATCTACGCCGGTAATAAGCAGTACTGAAGCAAAGGCAATAAACATGCCGCTCCATGCTCTGCGTGGTATATGCCCGCCACTTAATTTTATAAATAGGGCTGCAAAAATTGGTTGGGTAGCGGTTAGTGCGGTTCCGGTTGCAACACTGGTCATGCGCATAGCAAGAAAGAAGCAGATGAAGTGCAATGCAAGCAAAACTCCAGAGATTGCTGACCATTTAATTGCATTTCGTTGAGCAGATGTTTGCCACTCTTTGCGCTTAAGTGCAAATGGCAACATCACTAAACCGCCAAGCAAATTACGCCACATAATCATGGTCGGAACTGGCATCAAGCTTTTTGCAATTATTGGACCAGATGCACCGATACCTAAAACTCCAGATATCAAAAATGGGATATCACGACCGGTTGGTAATTTGGTGTGG
>CAEZTV010000023.1_pt1 | contig 7397 bp, 7 predicted proteins | sample 7264311 | NCBI WGS metagenome assembly CAEZTV01 (sample SAMEA6813813, study PRJEB35770) | uncultured Actinomycetes bacterium | biome: Freshwater; feature: Freshwater reservoir; material: water | place: Czech Republic | collected 2017-08-18 | depth 0.5m m | reverse complement strand
TTGGGATCCGACGCGGGGTGGAGCAGCTCGGTAGCTCGCTGGGCTCATAACCCAGAGGTCATAGGTTCAAATCCTGTCCCCGCTACCATTACTTAAATTCTTAAGCTATTCATCACCACAAATAATGAGGATAGTGACATAGCTCCAGCTGCATACATCGGAGAGAGATTTCCAGATGCTGCGATTGGAATACAAATAACATTATAAGCAAATGCCCAGGCGAGGTTTGATTTAATAATCTTTACCGTTTTGCCTGCAACATTTAAAGCATCAATAGCAGTACCCAGTGAGGCTCTAATCAAAGTGATATCAGCAGCCGCTATTGCAGTATCTGTTCCAGTTCCCATGGCCATACTTAAATCAGCTTCTGCAATTGCAGCCGCATCATTTATGCCATCACCAATCATTAAAACACGTTTGTTACCTTTTCCATCTGTATCAGGTGTTTGATGAAGTGATTTAACAAAATCAATTTTCTGCTCTGGTGAAGCGGTTGCAAAAATGTTATCAATTGGAATTCCGGCTGCACCTCCCATGGCGATTGCAGCTGTTGCAGAATCACCGGTAACTAGCCAAGTATTAATGCCCTTGTTCTGTAAATTTGCAATTGATGCTGTGGCATCTGATTTAAGGCTGTCGCCAACCTCAAATACGCCATAGGCAACTCCATCGATAGAAACAACTGCAATTGAATTACCTCGAGCATCCGCCTGCTCAATCGCTGCTTTAAGTTTTGGATGAAACTCAGCCGAACTTTTTGCGATAGAAATTGGGGAGCCAACTAATAAAGTTTTACCAGTTGAAGTTCTAGCGGCAACGCCTTGGCCACTTCGATGTTCAAACTCAGTTAACGCCTCGGAGGCAAATCCTTGCAGCTTTAACTCCTCCGCTATTGCATCTGAAATTGGGTGTGAATCCAGCGCCTCGATACTCAAAGTTAAACTTAGAATTTCAGCGGTTGAAACCTGCGAACTTGATTTATTTAGCGGGGACTCAATTATTAACATCTGTTGTAATTTCATTTTGCCTGTTGTAATTGTTCCGGTTTTATCAAAGACAACATCAGTTATAGATCTAGCTTTTTCAATAGCTTTGGGAGAGCGAATAATGAAACCTAATTTTGCGCCTTTACCTGCTGCCACCATCAGTGCAATTGGCGTAGCCAGGCCTAAGGCGCAGGGGCAGGCAATAATTAATACTGCAATGGCGGTTGCGATCGCCTTTGAAAGTTCAGATCCGGATAAATACCAGGTTAAAAAAGTGGCAATCGCTAATAAAAGAACGACTGGTACAAAGATTGCACTAACTCGATCAGCTAATCTTTGAGCAGGCGCCTTCTCACTCTGTGCGCTCATAACCATTCGGGTAATTCTGGCTAGCTCGGTATCTGCACCAATTCGCGTGGCCCTAACTACAAGTGAGCCATTGTTATTAATTGAGCCAGCAAAAACTAAATCTGCGATTGTGATATCTAGTGGAGTTGATTCACCAGTTAGAAAAGAGTTATCAACTGTGCTTGAACCAGAGATAACAACGCCATCAGTGGCTATTTTCTCACCTGGTCTGACTGTAAAAATATCGCCAACTTCAATCTCTGAGATATCAATTATTAGAGTTTTTGAATCTCGAACTACTTCAACAGTTCCGGCAGATAATTCAAATAATGCCGCTAGTGCAGATCCTGCTTTTCGTTTTGCCCGGTGCTCTAGATATCTGCCAAGCATGACAAAGAAAATTACAGTTGCAGAAACTTCTGCATAGTTTTGTAACTCTGACATCTGCATACCGCTGGCGCCATCTGCTCCATTGTTACCGGCGGAATGGCTAAAGTTTGCGGTCGCATAGATGCTCCAGATCAGTGCGGTAATTGATCCAATTGAAACCAAGGTATCCATAGTTGGCCGAGTGATATTTTTTATCGCAGCTCGATGGATTGGCCAAGCCAGAACAAATACCACTGGAAGTGTCAGAGCAATAACTAGCCAGGCAGTGGCTGGGGCAGCTGGAGATAAAATCTCAAAGTTAAAACCTTGATTTGTTATGAATTCATTTAATTGATCAATTATTGATTCAAAGTTGCGATCAAAAAAGCTTTGAAATGAGGATGAGACTGAATCTACAATCATGAGCAACAAAATTGGCGCAGTCAAAAGTGCGGTGAGTAAAACGCGCAAACCAAGCTTTCTTGATCTTTCAAATGATTCACGTTCACCCTTAAATGCTTTAGCCGAGTACCCGCTTGCTTTAACAGCAGCAATTAATTCAGATTCATTCATCTTAATTGGCACGATTATGTGCGCACTCTCCATTGCTAAATTAACAGTGGCACGAACACCTGGTAATTTATTTAGAGATTTTTCAATTGAATTAACGCAAGAAGAACAACTCATCCCAGTTATTGATAAATCTACCTGCTTGGTTTGATTATCAGAATTCTTTGGCAGGAACTGGGTTATCTGTGGAGTGCTCATGATATGTACAGATTACTGTAAATTTTGATTTACTTCACTCTTTAATTTGTAGATTTATTTGTTGAAAGTACTCTGCGTAGGCTGGCCAATCTAGCGAGGTTTTGTGGAGTTAAATCTGGCCAATGATTTAAAGCACAACTCTCTTCATCATGAGTACAGTTTTTTGGGCAGTGAGTAATTGCTTCGGTGAATTCAGGATAGGCCGAGATAACTCTTGTTGCCTCAACATGAGCAATACCAAAGGATCGCACACCAGGTGTATCAATAATCCAAGTTGAAGAGTTGTTACTAATGCTGGGGAGCTTTAATGCGATCGCACTGGATGATGTATGGCGGCCTCGACCAGTTACATCATTTACATCACCTGTGGCACGACGCTCATCCCCTAGTAATTTATTAACTAGAGTGGATTTACCAACACCAGAGTGTCCAAGCAAAACGGTTACTTTCTCTTGTAATTGAGTATTCAAAGTGGATAGATCACTGCTCTTATCAATCTTAAAAATTGTAATGTCAAGATCTTTATAGGTATTTAAGAAATCAGTGCCATCAGCTAGATCTTGTTTAGTCATAATTATTATGGGCTTAATACCTTGATCAAATGCAACAACTAGGGCTCGATCAATAAAACCTTCCCGTGGTTCTGGATTTGCTGCAGCTACAACTATTCCCATTTGATCAACATTTGCCACAATTACTCTTTCATCATTTACATGATCATCGATTGTTCGAGTTAATGAGTTCTTTCTTGGCAACACCGTAACTACTCGAGCTAGGGAACCCTCCTTGCCACTTAAATCACCAACAACTGATACCAAGTCACCAACCACAACAGATTTCTTGCCAAGCTCACGAGCCTTCATTGCAATTATTTCAGTTGCTGCTTCACCAGATAGTAAGCACTTAACCCGTCCGCGATCTACCTCAATAATTTTCGCGCTTTTTGCCTCTGAGTAATCCGGGCGATCCTTGGTTCGCGCTCTTGCCTTATTGCTTGCACCAAATTGCCTTGATTGATTTACTCGAACATCATCTTCATCCCGATAGCGCTTACTCATTTTGTTGGCTCAATTAAGTAGTTTCATAGCTTTGGCTTAATGGCCGAGCCCAACATCTGACTCCACAATTCTGGAAAGTTAGGAAGAGTTTTTTTAGTAGTTTCAATATTTTCTACAATTACGCCTGGCACAGCTAGCCCAATAATTGCGCCAGCAGTCGCCATTCGGTGATCCTCATATGAATTAAATAGGTATGGTGCCTGGGATGAATCAACATTTAATGCTTTTGGTTTTATTACCAAATCTGTAGCGGTTTCGATTACCTCTCCACCTAATTTATTAATCTCAGTTGCAAGTGCTGATAATCGATCAGTCTCATGCAGGCGAAGATGTCCAATGTTTCGCAAAGTAGATGGCGTGCTGGCCAGGGCGGCAACAGCAGCAATTGATGGCGTTAGTTCGCCAACATCATGTAGATCAATATCGATTCCAGTTATTGAATTAGGCGATGCGCTGGCAGATGAAATTGATAAGCCCACCTGCGTAAATTCAACTTTGGCACCCATCCTGGTGAAGATCTGCCTTAATTGATCTCCAGGTTGAGTACTTTCTTTTGGCCAATCTCTAATGACAACTGTGCCACCACAAACCATTGCTGCTGCCATAAAAGGTGCAGCATTTGAAAGATCTGGCTCCACAATTAAATCCTGGCCGGTTAATTTTCCAGGAAGAACTCGCCAAGAAGTTTTGGATGGCGCGGATGAATCTTGATTAACTTCAACAGTTGCACCAAATAAGCGCAACATTGAAATAGTCATATCAATATGAGGTTGTGATGGAAGTGTTTTGCCAATATTTTTAATAGTGATACCAAGCTCTGTTGCCGGCGCCATCAGTAGTAATGCTGAAACAAATTGACTAGATGTGGATGCATCAATTTCAACAACTCCACCTTTTACCTTGCCAGAACCATTTATGGTCATAGGCAATCTGTACTTATCTCCATGCTCAATGCTTACGCCTAATTGTTCTAGAGCTTTTATTACTGGAGCCAATGGTCGCTCGTGCGATCTTGCATCACCATCAAAATGAATTAAACCATTTGCAAAGGCGGCGATAGGTGGCAGAAAGCGCATTATGGTTCCTGCGTTACCAACATCAATTTGCGCCGGACCCATTAATTTTTTAGGTGTTACTACATAATCAAAGCTATCTTCATCCTTAACTTCATCTATTTGGCAGCCAAGGGAGCGTAAAGCTTTAACCATTAAATCGGTATCACGTGAAGATAGCGGCCGGCGAATAGTTGATGGAGTTTGCGAGATCGCAGCCAGAATTAGTGCGCGATTTGTAACTGATTTTGATCCAGGAATTGTGATGACGCAATTTATGGCGCTAGAAGGATCTGCCTTATTAATAAAGGGTGCTGGCCAATTTGTCATTGCGCTGATTCTACCCGTAATCCAATGTGGGGTGAGATTGAGTAAACTTTCTGCCTATGTGTGGACGTTATGCGATATCTAAGCTACCCGAGGAGTTAATTGAGGAGTTTGAGATAACCGCTGGTCATACCGGAAAAGTGCTACCTGCAGATTGGAACATATCTCCAACGAAGGAGATTTATGTAATTAGAAATAACTCTGACGCAAAGCGTGAACTAGTTAATCTTTCTTGGGGATTAATAGCACCATGGAGCAAATCAATTAATGAAGCGATCAAATCGCAAAGCTCTGCAATTAATGCTCGCACCGAAAGTGTTGATGTTAAACCAACCTTTAAAAATGCTTTTAAATACCATCGTTGTTTAATTCCGGCTACTGGTTACTACGAATGGGCAACAGAGCTGGGTGATATTCCAAGCAAGCAACCTTTTTACATTCATAGCAAAACGGATAAAACATTAGCCTTTGCTGGAATCTACTCATTATGGCAAGATGAAAGTGGAGTTATCAGGCAGAGCGCAGCATTAATTACTAGGCCAGCAGTAGGTTTTCTAGAAAAAATTCATCATCGGATGCCAACTTTCTTACCAAATGATCGTTGGGATATCTGGCTTGATAGTAAGCAAAATAATGTCACCGAGTTAAAAGAGCTTCTAAATTTTTCAGATGAAGCAAAGGGGCTGGTTGCTGACCCAGTTTCAACCAAGGTAAATGCCACCAGAAATAATGGACCAGAGTTGATCGCACCGATTGAGATAGGCGATCCCCAAACCCTTTTCTAAGTGAAGAATTTGCAGAATTAGAAGCTTGGGAATAGATCTGGCTCACAATTTGTTTAGAGTTTATGCAGCAAATTTTGCATTCAAAAGGGCAGCTACAGGCTGGTAGCAAGGCGGTTGCTGAGAGTTCACAGATTCAAAACAGCAACTTTGATAAAAAATTTGAAATCGGCTCATCCCTAATCGGGGTAGCCTTTGCCCAAATGCGAGAAATGAAAAGTGAAGGCAGCAATCATGGCGGCAGTAATGAGAGTGCCATGAATTCAAACTTGCCGACGGTAATTGATCGCCAAAAAGAAACACAGAATGAGCGAACTGCAAGATTTGAAAAAGATGCATTAATTTTTGCATCAGCACTTTATGGCGCAGCCCTTAGATACACAAAAAATCCTCAAGATGCGCAAGATCTTGTACAAGATACTTACGCTAAAGCATTTACAAGTTTTCACCAGTTTGAACCGGGGACAAATCTAAAAGCTTGGTTGTACCGAATTCTCACCACAACATTTATAAATAATTACCGCAAAGATCAGCGCCGCCCACTTTTAAGTGGCAGTGAGTTAGAGGATTGGCAGATTGCAGATGCAGCATCACACACAAGTGATCTTGGTAAATCTGCAGAGGATGAAGTACTAGAAAATATCGCTGACCGCGATGTTAAAGAGGCGCTCGCTGCTATGCCAGAGGATTTTCGGATGGCGGTATATCTCTCAGATGTTGAGGGGTTTTCATATAAAGAGATTGCCGAGATTATGGGTGTTCCAACCGGAACAGTAATGTCGCGTCTGCACCGAGGTCGTAAATTATTAAGAGAATCCTTATCTGCTTACGCAAAAGAGCGTGGCTTTACAGTTAAGGATGGTGATAAAAAATGAGTTGTGGAAACCATCATGATGTTCCTTGTATTGAAATTCGACCATTAATTGTTTTATTTATTGATAATGAGATCTCTGATGCTCATCAAGCAGATATCGTCGAGATACATTTTGGTGAGTGCCCGCCATGCAAAGTTGAAATGGAGCGTGAGAGCCAATCCATTTTACTAATGCGCGACCTTCTGACTCGTTGTTGCAATGAGCCAGCCCCAACCTCACTCCATGAGCGATTAATCGAGCAGACCCAGCAGCTTCATCAAGAGATGACCATGCGTACGGAAATCACATATACCGAGAGCACTTACACTGAAATAACAGTGGATGGCCAAACTCAAATTGAAATTACCAGCAAAATTCGCAGAGAGTTTCCACTCGAATAATTAATTAATCACTAATCTTGTGATTATGAAAGCTGAGCAGGTAATCGGCACGGTAGGTATGTCTACTATGAGTATCCGGCCGGGTGATACCTCTGTCGCGCAAGGTATTAATGATCTACCAGTAGCTTCAACAAATAATATTTTAAGTTTGATGGAGAGCGCATGCAGTGCAAGTATTATTGAATTTTTAGATTTTGGCGAGACAACAATTACCGAGAGTTCTTCTTTAAATTTTTTTGGTGCAGTTGGTGTGGGATCAGAGATTCATGCAACTGCTCGCTGTTTAAGCTTTGAAAGTAATTCACTAGTTTTTGAGGTTCAAGTGCATCAACATGCACGCTTGATTGCTAGCGGTCAATTAACAAGGAAGTTTGTAGAACGTGTCTCTTTTATGGCTCGCGCCGCCGCCGAAACAATGGTGGCGGAGCGAACCCCAAGCTCTATTTCTTAAT
>CAEZTV010000022.1_pt1 | contig 7543 bp, 8 predicted proteins | sample 7264311 | NCBI WGS metagenome assembly CAEZTV01 (sample SAMEA6813813, study PRJEB35770) | uncultured Actinomycetes bacterium | biome: Freshwater; feature: Freshwater reservoir; material: water | place: Czech Republic | collected 2017-08-18 | depth 0.5m m | reverse complement strand
CTGAGGTCTTCACAACAGATCGATTCTTTAAAACTGGAGATTTAGGAAAATTAGATGATGCTGGCTTCCTATACATAGTTGGCCGTAAAAAAGAGTTGATTGTTACCGCTGGTGGAAAAAATGTTGCACCTGCCGTACTTGAAGATCGTCTTCGCTCACATCCACTAATTTCACAGTGCATGGTAGTTGGCGATAACAAACCGTTTATTGCAGCTTTAATTACCTTAGATCCAGATTCAATTAAACCTTGGATGGTTGCAAATAAAAAAGAGGGTGCGACTATTGCTGAGCTAGCAAAGGATCCGGCACTTCTTTCTGTAATTCAAAGCGCGGTTGATGAAACCAATAAAGCGGTAAGTCGCGCCGAATCAATTAGGAAATTCACAATTCTGCCAGTGGATTTCACAATTGCCGGTGGGCAATTAACTGCCAAGCTATCCGTGAAGCGGCATGTTGTTGGACAACAGTTCGCTCGCGAGATTGATGAACTCTTCGCCTAACTCCGAACGCTCTCGGTTAGCGCGAGAGCTACATGATGGTTTGGCACAGGATTTGTCAGCAATTGGCTATCGATTGGATTCATTGATTGGTGATGTCACAATAACTCAAGCGGTGCGTCAAAATCTTCGTAAACTTCGCTATACGGTTTCTGGTGTCACTGATCAGGTCCGAAATGAAATTTATAATCTGCGTAATGAGAGTGAAATATCTCTGGCAAAAGCACTTGAAACTCAATTAAGTAACGTTTTGATTGATACCCAAATAGATCTAGGGATTATCGGTCAATGCGAGATTTCAAGGGAAAAACATTATGAAATATCACGCTGTTTGCGTGAGCTAACCATTAACTCTAGGAATCACTCAGGATGCACCAAGATAACAATACATTTAACGAATGCCTTAATAACTTACAGTGACAATGGAATCTTTACCCAGGAAGATCAAGTGAATTCCAAACCGTACTCATATGGCTTGTTGGGTGTATCGGAGAGATTAGCTAAGGTAAATGCCTCTTTAATTAAAAGAGATTCGAGTTATGAAATTTCCCTTTAATGAAATCTTGCTTCGATGAAAACTATCGTAGTAATTGATGATCACGCATTTATCAGGGCCGGAATTGTTGATGCACTGCCAAAATCTGAGTATTCGATAATTGGCCAAGCTGCATCGAAATCTGAGGGCCTAGCACTTCTTAACTCGGTATCCCCTGACTTTTGTATTGTTGATTTAAATCTTGGAGATGGCTTGGGATCTGATTTAATCTCAGAAGTTAAGAGCAAACATTTAAAGACAAAATTTATTGTTTTAACCATGGATGATGAGGAAAGAAGTTTGCAACAGGCCAAATTATCTGGTGCAGATGCTTATATTCTTAAAAGCACACCTATCGATACTTTGATCAAAAGCTTGACTGAATTGGCTAAAAACAATCCCGTTTTTCAAACAGCCGGCAAGATTGCACCGAAGAAAATCTTGAAGAGCTTTGAATTAACTAAGCGGGAGCTAGAGATTTTGCAGTTGCTTGGCGCAGGAAGTACCGCATCAGCAATGGGACAACAATTATTTCTATCCGAGGCAACAATTAAGTCACATTTATCAGCAATCTACCGAAAATTAGATGCAAGCAATCGAAGTCAAGCTTTAAGTATTGCCTTTGAAAACAACTTAGTTCAGCAGTAGTGAATTAAAACGCTTTGACCAAATCTCCCAACGCCATTCATTTACAACCCACTCTCGGCCAGCAGCGCCATACCTTTTTGCTAACTCTGGTTGCTGTAGCAAAGATTTAATTGAATTCGCAATCTGATCTGGTGATGTGCCATCAACAATCAGACCCGTTTTTTCGCTAATTACTGCATCCGGTGCTCCGCCAGAGTTTCCGACAATTACTGGAAGAGCGCAAGCACTTGCCTCTAGGTAAACAATTCCTAAACCTTCAACCTCTAACCCAAAGAATCTATCTCTAGCTGGCATTGCAAATACTTGACCGAGCTGAATATACCTAGGCAGTTCATCAAGTTGAACTCGACCAGCAAATATTACATTTTTCTCCAGCGAATGATGCTGTACTAGTTTTTGCAACATGTACTTGATTGGGCCCTCACCCACCAGAAGTAAAACCGCGGTTGGAAAATCCTTTATCACTTGTGACATCGCAACAATTAACTTATCTTGGCCCTTGCGGTGGACCAATCGTCCTACGCTTACTATTACCGGACGATTGCTTATGTTCAATTTATGAATCAAATCATTTGATTTTTCAGATGGTTGAAAATGATGAACATCAATTCCAGGTGCAATTTTAATTAATTTACTTTGATCGGAAACTACTTTTTTTATTGCATTTTTTGTGTACTCACCTAGATAGGTAAGCACATCAACATCTTTGGCGATCTTGCTCAGCAGTTGGCGAAATATCGGAAGCTTCGCCCACCAAACCTCATGGCCATGGGTTAAGGCAATAATGCGGTCGGCGCCATTTTTTCTTAAATGTGCGGCCATTAATGCAAGAGGTGCGGCTGCACCAAACCAAATCAACTTCGCATCAAACTGATTCATCAATTTAACTGCACCTCGGGTAATTCGAGGTGTTGGAAGCAGGATTTTAGAGCGATCCCGAATGATGATCACTCCGTACTTATCAAATAAATCTTTATCAAAACCCTCTGATTTAGGTTGTGATGATGTGTAAACAATCACTGAACCTTGTGGCAACCTCTTTAGTAATCCCAAGATAAAACTTTCAATACCACCAGCTCTTGGGCCAAGATCATTTGTAATCAATAAAATCTTAGGCTTTTGATTACTCATTAACTAAAGTCTACGGGCTCCAACATATGGTTTCTTACCAAGTGTGAAAGCCGCTATTTTTACACGACTACCCTTTCTGGGGGCATGCAGCATTCGGTCTCCACCTAAATAGATTGCAACATGGGAGATGGGCCTTCCAAAAAATACTAAATCTCCCGGTTGAAGATTTTTGCGATCAACAGCTTTTCCATATCCGTACTGCGCTCTAGATGAGTGTGGTAAAGAAACTCCAGCTGTTCGAAAAGCGCGCATAGTCAAACCAGAACAATCCCAAGTTGTTAAACCGGCAGCACCAAAGACATACCTATCGCCAATTTGTTGAAGGGCATACTTGATCGCAGTACCGCCTCTACCTGATACCGCATTGTATTTGGAGGCATCCGCTAAAGATTTAGCTTGATCAGCATTCTCTTCATCATCATTTAATTTTGCTAATCGTTGTCGCTCAGCAACTGTTAATTTTGCCAACAACGCCTCTGCCTCTTGTAGTTTACTGTTTGCGATAGATAACTGTTTTGTGAACCGAGCCTGTGCAGCTTTAACTAATGCCAATTTGTCATTAACTGTTAAAGATGTAGCGTTAAGTCGTTGAGTTGCTACTGAGAATTTTCGTAGATCTGCATTCTTCTTGCGAGTAACTGATTCAAGAGAGCCTGCTGTTGATAGGTAAAGGGAAGGGTCGGTTGAAAAAAGTAGCTCAAGACTTTGACTTAATGGGCCTGATTTGTACTGTTGGGCAGCAATGGCGCCAATTGAACTTGAAAGTGCATTAAGGGATGCTCCCTGTTGGCTTGCTTGTTGTTGCACAGTTGCGAGCGTTTTTTGCAGCTTTGCTAGTTCTACCTTCGCCGCTTGGGCGCCTTCAGCAGCTGTAGTTGCTTGCTCCTCAAGATCTCGCACTCTTGCCTGCACCTCGAGCAATGAGGGTGCAGCACTGGCTGGCGTTGCTACAAGAAGTGAAAAGGTTAAAGCACTCACCAAAGTAAAAAGGGTTAAAGTGCGCGCTTTTGCAGCCGAACTCAATCTGAACATCGAGATAGGTTAGCCAAGCCGTTAAGGCAATCTCAAACTCAAATGAGCATGGCTACCTGAGAATTTAAAGGACTTTACCTAATTTGAGCGTGGGTCCCATAAATGATTTGAGCTACTTAGCAAATCTTAGGGGCGGCACCAAACCAGCACTGGCTAGATTAGTAATCGCACTCTCCTGTTTCTTGGAGAGTTTTGTGGGCTCTTGCTCACTTAGATTAAGCAGCACTGTAACAACACAATCGCTGCAGCTGATCTGGCGCATTACGCATTTATTGCAATCAATTATCATGGCTAAAAGGTAAAGCAAGCCACTGACAAGCGCGTAACCTTTGAATATGAATAAGCGCCCATTGATCATTGCCAACCTGATCGTGGGAAGGGATGGATCCACGAGTAGGAACGGATCCTCGATTGGCCTTTCAACCCCTGCTGATCGCAAACTTTTTCACCAACTCCGCAGTGAATCAAGCGCCATTTTAATTGGCGGAAATACAGCCCGAAGAGAGCCCTACAAGAAAACAGCGATTCCACTATACATAATTACCCATTCAAAACTTCGCCTACAGCCAAAAAATCAATTAGCCAAACAGTTAAACCTAGATCCACAAACTGCTCTGAATGTTATTTTAGATGAAATTTCAGATCAGCCATCTGCACAGCTTCTAATTGAAGCAGGGCCTAAATTGTTGCTAGAAATGATTCAGATAGGAATGGTTGATAAATTGTACTTAACAATTAATCATGCCCTAGATGGCGAGAACAAGATTGATTTAGACCAACTTACAGCCAATTTTAAGTTGATCGATACTCATCAAGAGGATGGATGTGAATTCCAGATCCTTGAACTAACCAGCTGAAATAAAGACTATCCCAATTATTGCCGATACTATTCCAAAATATTGAATTCTATGTAAGCGCTCATTTAAAAATTTAAATGCTAGAAGCGAAGTTACTATTGGATATAACGAGCCAAGAACTACTGCAAGTGAAACCAAACCTTTTGTAGTCGCAATTCCTAATAACAAATTACCAAAAAAATCAGCTGCGCCAATTGCAAATAAAAATCGAATATCACTCTTTTTAAACCCACCGAGCGTTCTGAATCTTATAACTAACAAAATGGCAAAAATAAATGTTGTTGATCTCATGGTGGTCATTGTCATGATGGGACTTACTTGTGAACCTTTGGTGATGAATGCAACTGCACTGCCAAAACTAAATGCTGCAATTACTGCATAGATAATGGGCCTAAGTGATGAGCCACCTTTAAGTTCTGGTCCAGTTGCACAAAATCCGCCAACTAGAGCAACTGCTATTCCAATAAACTGTAATGTAGTTGGTTTTTCACCACTGATAAATGCAATAGTTAGTGGAATAAAAACACTTAGCGCACTTATTGGAGAGACGACACCCATTCGACCACTTGCTAAACTAGCATAGAAGGCAACTAATCCAATAAATCCCATCGTGCCGGCAAGAACTCCAGGAATTACATAACCGTTCCAATCAAATGTTGGTGCTTTCCATGAAGAGGTGAAAATAACTACAAATACTCCAATCAACAATCCAAAGGATTGTGATGCGGCTGTTACAGCAACTGCTTTATATTTTTTTGTGAGATTTCCACCAAGGAAATCCGCGGCACCCCACATCAGACTAGAAATTAAGGCAAGGATGGCGCTCACTCGCAAAGCCTATATGCGTGGCATCTGATGAATGAGCATTTTGCAATTTACCCTTTACCTATGAAGCCCAGCTTTGAACAAATGGTTTCGCCCATCCACTTACTAAAACCCAGAAGCGAAATCTTGCTTGAGATGGTCCCAGCCCCTCAAAAACTAGCGCCCTTTGCTCTAGCAATGACAGCAGATGTTTTAGAAGATGCAGCAACTGGTCGGTTTGTTTTGTTGCATGATCCAGCCGGACAAGAAGGTTGGTCAGGTGAATTTCGATGTGTAACTTTCGCGCGCGCTGCAATTGATCTTGAAATGGCAAATGATCCAATGTTGCCAGAGATTGGATGGGCCTGGTTGATGGAATCATTGAAGAAGAACAATTGTAATTTTGTTGCACCAAGTGGAACGGTTACCCGAGTAGCTAGCGCATCTTTCGGTTCTTTAGCAGGCCGTGATGAAGATTCTGAGATGGAGATCCGCGCCTCTTGGACTCCAACATCTGGAGATGAATTACTTTCACATGTACAGGCATGGATAGAACTACTTGCAACAACAGCTGGCTTAGCGCCAATTCCAGAGGGTGTTACCTCTATTTCGCGCACACATTAATTTAAATTAAGATCGCATACATATGACCACCTCAGAGTTAACCCCATTACTTGTGCCCAGAGCTGGGGTGCCGGATGTAATCACAACAGAATCTGCATTCGAGGAAATGGTCTCAGCCCTACTTAACGGAGTTGGCCCAATTGCCATTGATGCAGAAAGAGCATCTGGATATAAATATAGTCAGCGAGCTTATTTAATTCAGCTTTACCGAGTAAATGGCGGCTTGCACCTTATCGATCCGATCGCAATTAAAAATAAGTCTCTATGGCAAATATTTAATGACAACTTTGCAGAATTAGAGTGGGTTATACATGCAAGTACTCAGGATCTTCCTTGTCTACTAGAGCTTGGACTTAACCCTCAATCTCTATTTGATACCGAACTAGGCGCACGAATTGCTGGTTCACCTCGCGTAGGTCTTGGTGCATTAGCTGAAAGTTTATTGGAATTTCAACTTGCAAAAGAACATTCAGCGGTAGATTGGTCGATGCGGCCACTAAAACCAGAATGGTTAACATACGCAGCTTTGGATGTAGATGTCTTATTAGATATCAGAGAAAAAGTAGAAAAGATCCTAATTGAGAAGAATAAACTGGATTGGGCCAAGCAGGATTTTGCCGCAATTTTACTTAGTTTCAAATCAAAACAAAATGATCAACCAAAGATTGATCGGTGGCGAAAAACTTCTGGTATGCATAAAGTTCGGGACCGCTTAACTATGACCATAATCAGGGATCTGTGGCTGGACCGTGACCAACTTGCACAAGAGATGGATATTGCACCCGGTCGGATTTTAAATGATGAAGGAATCATTGAGATTGCGACCAAGAAACCAAACACCATAGAGGCAATTACCAAGGTGATTGGTTGGCGAAGCAAAATACAATCTCCCCCATACACTCGATGGCTAGCTCAATTAAACAACTCACTTTTAACACCGATTGAGAAACAGGTTGAGCTTCGTGTTCAATCCAATAACTTGCCGCCAATGAAAGTATGGAAAGAACGAAATCCACTCGGTTACGCCCGACTTTCCCATGCTCGCGCCAATATCGCCACTCTTGCTCTGCAATTAGATTTACCAATTGAAAATTTAATTACACCAGAGCTAGTCAGAAAATTGTGCTGGGAGTTGCCAAAAAGTGAACAAAGCAGTTATGAAAACTATGTGGCAGAACAACTCAAACAAATGGGTGCAAGGGATTGGCAGATTTCCCAAGTCACGCCCTTGATTGCACAGGCGTTGCCTCAAACCGAACCCGTAATTGTGGAGGTTGATCCAACAGAATCTACTGATACTGAAGTTCTAGGGCCGCAAAATGCTTCGGACGATGAGCAGTAACCAGGCAAATACTGTGTTATGAATTACGCAACATAAATGTTGCGTAATTCAGGTCTGTGTAATAGATTTAAGT
>CAEZTV010000021.1_pt1 | contig 7547 bp, 9 predicted proteins | sample 7264311 | NCBI WGS metagenome assembly CAEZTV01 (sample SAMEA6813813, study PRJEB35770) | uncultured Actinomycetes bacterium | biome: Freshwater; feature: Freshwater reservoir; material: water | place: Czech Republic | collected 2017-08-18 | depth 0.5m m | reverse complement strand
AAGACAACTTCAAGTAAGCCATCTTCAGAAACCTTGCCCCCATTCTTACTGACAATCACAACACCCTTTCGGTTAAACAAGTATGAAACAGAGCCAGGGTCAGCCATATTTCCACCATTTCTAGTCACTGCAACTCGAACATCAGATGCTGCTCGATTACGGTTATCAGAAAGACATTCAATTAATAATGCGACTCCGCCAGTGCCATATCCTTCGTACATAATTGTTTCCCACTCTTTACCACCCGTTTCAAGTCCTGCGCCTCTTTTTACTGCGCGATCAATATTGTCAGCTGGTACGGAATTTTTCTTTGCCTTTGCAATTGCATCAAAGAGAGTTGGGTTGCCAGATACATCGGCGCCACCTGATCGGGCTGAAACTTCAATAGCTTTGATTAACTTGGCAAAATTCTTTGCACGGCGTGAGTCAATTATTGCTTTTTTATGTTTTGTGGTTGCCCATTTGGAATGACCTGACATATTTATCCTTTAACCAATTCGCGGCAGATCTCTTCGACAAAGTACTTGTGAACTCGATTATCCCCAGTTAACTCTGGATGAAATGAGGTTGCTAAAACTTTGCCTTGGCGAACCGCCACTGGGTGAGATTTACCTGATTCATCAATAACTTGCGCCAAAACTTCAACATCCTTGCCTACTGATTCAACCCAAGGAGCTCGAATAAAAATTGCTCTAATAGATGGTTCGGTGATGCCTTTGAACTTTAAATCTGTTTCAAATGAGTCAACCTGCCTACCAAAAGCGTTTCGACGTACAGTCATGTCGATTCCACCAAATGTTTCTTGGCCAACAGCTGCATCTTCTAATTTGTTTGCCAGCAGAATCATCCCTGCGCATGAGCCATAAGTAGGCATTCCCATTTGAATGCGATCCTTGATTAAATCCAGCAAACCAAAGCTTCGTGCTAATTTTGCAATTGTTGTGGATTCCCCACCTGGAATCACCAGTGCGTCAACAGATTCAAGTTCTTGGGCGGTTTTTACAGATATAGCAACAACACCGCAATCACTTAAGGATTGAATGTGTTCTTGTACATCACCTTGGAGAGCAAGTACTCCAATATTCATTTACTACCAGCCTCGCTCCGCTAATCTATGAGGAGCAGGAATATCCGCAACATTTATTCCAACCATTGCTTCACCTAATCCGCGGGAAACATCAGCAACTACCTTGGCATCTGTGTAATAGGTGACCGCCTTGACGCAAGCTGCAGCGCGCTTGGCAGGATCACCCGATTTAAATATGCCAGAGCCGACAAATACACCATCTGCACCAAGTTGCATCATCATGGCTGCATCTGCAGGTGTTGCAATACCGCCTGCTGTGAATAAGACAACTGGTAATTTTCCAGTTGTTGCTACCTCTTTAACTAAATCAAATGGTGCCTGTAAATCCTTTGCTGCAACATACAGCTCTTCTTCGCGAAGTGAAGAAAGCCTACGAATCTCACCAGCAATTGTTCGCATATGAGTTGTTGCGTTAGAAACATCTCCGGTACCAGCTTCACCCTTTGAGCGAATCATTGCCGCACCTTCATTGATGCGACGTAACGCCTCACCAAGATTTGTAGCACCGCAAACAAAAGGAACCGTGAAGTTCCACTTATCAATATGATGGGAGTAATCAGCTGGGGTAAGAACTTCAGACTCATCGATGTAATCAACACCTAAACTTTGTAAAACTTGCGCTTCAACAAAGTGACCAATGCGCGCCTTTGCCATAACTGGAATAGAAACTGCTGCTTGAATTTTTTCGATCATATCTGGATCTGACATTCGTGCTACGCCACCTTGGGCTCTGATATCTGCCGGCACTCGCTCAAGTGCCATCACTGCTACAGCTCCGGCATCTTCAGCAATTTTTGCTTGCGCAACATCAACGACATCCATGATTACGCCGCCCTTAAGCATCTCTGCCATGCCACGCTTAACTCGCGCGGTACCAGTTTCTGAAGCCATTGCTCTCCCAAGAATTTCTTTAAAGTAGAGCCCTTAGTCTACTAAGAAAAAAGGCATTGCTGATTTCCTATATTGCAGCTATCTAGCGGTGTAACTCAATTCAACGGGGGTTGCACTCAAGAAAACCCATGTTTTTCCAGGCGTGAGATTCATATCATCCCCGTTGGCGTCGACCCAACTAGTGAAAGTGTCTTCAAGTTCTCGTTCCCATTTGATTGAAACCACCTTGCCATCTCTTAGTAGGTAGCCAGTACCTGAACCGGTTGTTACCGATAACGGAGTGATTCCACCAAATTTATCCCCATAAATTGATGGTTCGATTCTTACATTTTGAATAATTGCATTCTCGATCATCAGTGGCTGGTTTGTTGAATCAAGATTGATCTCATTATCAAAATAAATTATCCACTTCTTATTATCAGCATCCCACTTAAGTTGATAAGTTGCATTTGGCCAACTGATCTTTGCCCAATCTAAATCTTGCGCACTCTTAGATAAATCTCCAAAGCTCCATGGTGAAGCAGTCAAAGTTATTAAATCCATTTTGTAACGTTCCTGCGCCTGCTTTAAAAGCAATGATGGATACAAGATCATGTTGACTGGAGAATTTCGCTGCTTATCTCTGTCAAAAATAGATGGTGGATTTCGTTCAGCAGATAAGAGATTTAAATTAGCCGCCGACAACACCGGTCGCATTTTGGTTTGAGATCCACTGTATGCAAAAGCGATTCGGCCAAATGGAGCCAGAATATCTATATCGGAAATTCGTGCCGATCTAATCGGACCAATGACATCAGGTAAGGTTGAAGAGTAAATCGCTAATAATCGCGTTAGCCCAGCCTCTACTTGTTCAACATAAACTAGATCTGCCTGCTTCAAACCTATTTGAGGGTGGGCTTCTTTAGTGTCATCTATTTTCACTGCTAAAAGAAAATTATTTGTTCCTTCTTGCCCAGTTAGATAATTAAGCTGCTTGGGCGTTCTATCCAATAAATCGATCTCAATCTTTGGCCATACTAATTGAACGGCAACGGATGCTACGACGGTCAATGAAATTATTAAAGCGATAGATTGAAAAAACTTTTTCAAAGTACATCATCCTCAAAGGCGTATCTGACAGGCAGCGGTGCTTTACCAGCCAATCTGAAAATCCTAATCAGAATTTTACGGCGAACATTGCGAGCAGCATTCACCGCTTCCAAATGAAGATTAATTGCTAATTTAATCTTGTTTGTGACATCCGATAATTCGATCAACAACTCAGAAGGCAGCTCTAAGCTTTCATCGTAGGCAATCTCCTTCACCATCTTCAATGATTCAGAGAGCACGCTTTCCGCCTCTGACCTTTCAGAAATCAGCGCATCTCGTGCGCTGTGAGCAGATGTGGAGATCAAATACGCAGTTGCAGGATCTAAATTTGATTCGCGCACAATCTCCATTGCAATAGCTGCTCGCTTTTGCAGAAGTGAATCCAAAGTTGCCCAAGAGGTTTCAACTCGATGATGAAGTCGATCTAATCTGCCGGCAGAAAAAGTTAAATACCAGCCGATAAATAGGATAAAAATTGTTACGATCAATTGATTTAAATTCATCATCTATCTCCTATTCCAGAAACGACTATCTGAAATCAGCCCAACTTTTTTATTTCCAGCCATTGCCATCTCGTACACAGATAAAATTTGATCAGCAACCACTTGCCAGTCATACTTTTGAGAACTGAGCTTTCCTTTACTGCTTAGATTTTGCTGAAGTTGCTCATCTCTTAGTAATCCAATTAAAACTTTAGCTAAATCTGGGCTATCTCCATTTTTGAAAAGTAGGCCTGCATCCCCATTTTCGAGCACCGCTTGAAAAGCTTGGATGTCACTTGCAACTACTGGTGTGCCGGCAGACAATGCTTCGGTGAGAATAATTCCAAATGATTCTCCTCCGGTATTTGGTGCCACATAAACAGTAATGGATTTCAAAAAAGATGCCTTCTCCTGCTCGGTAAGAAATCCTAGGAAAACAATTCTATTTCGCAATCCGATATCAAGTTTTTTAATCAGTTCATCGCCATCACCTGGCCCAGCAATAAGCAATCTGACATCCGGAATGAATCTAGCAATAATTGGAAGTGCATCTAGCAGTATTTGCAAACCTTTTCGCGGCTCCTCAAATCTTCCAATAAAGCCTAATGTGTGAGGGTTTCGCCAATGAATAGTTGGTTGAGCAGATGCGTATTGCGAACTTTCAATACCATTGGGAATCACTACTGCGTCAGTATCAAAGTGATCTTTTAATGTTTGTCTTGCGCTTTCACTAACTGCAATACGAGCAGTTAATTTCTCAACAATCGGTTCAAGAATTGGTCCGATTGCATAGATTGCTTTTTGCTTTGGAGAAGAAACATGAAAGGTTCCAACCATCGGACCTGTAGCGGCTGAACAGGCTAGTAATGAGAGTGAAGGAATGGCTGGTTCGTGAAGATGCAGCAGATCAAAATCACCTTGAGTTATCCATTGCTTAACTCGCGAGCTAGCAATCGGTCCAAACAAAACGCGAGCAACTGAACCATTTACTGGAATCGAGATTGGTTTTCCGGCATTAACTAACCAATCTTCATTGACGCGATCCTCATCCGAAACCGGAGCAAATACTGATACTTGGTGTCCTTCATCCTGAAGATGTTTCGTAAGTTCACGGATATGGGTTTGAACTCCCCCTGGAGAATCCCATCCATACGGACAAACCATTCCAATTTTATATTTTTTCATCTGTCCATATCCGCTGCAACATGTGCCAATCAACTGGTGATGATTTTATTCCAGTAGCAAAGTTATCTGCCATTAATTGGGTTAATTTTGCAACCCGCTCCGCAACATTTCCTTCAGTAGGTACCGGTCCTATGTTTTTAAACTCTATATTGATTCCAGTCTCAGAGTAAGTTATAAAAGCTGAAATAAAAGCTGAATTTGAATCAAGAATCAACCGCGCTGGACCTGAAGGCATTTTTGCAACACCATCAAAAAAATCAACTGCGATACCATTTTTAGATAAATCTCGATCAGCCACCAGGGCAACTAATTTTCCAGATTTCAAACGATCAAGTAATACTGGCAATACTTTCTCTTCCGTATGTAAAACTTCGATTCCGATGGATTGACGGTAATCCAAAAACTTCAAAAAAATCTGCTCTGGCTTTAACTTCTCAGCAACCGTTGTCAGATTTATACCAGTTGAACAAAAATAAGCAGCCGCGTGGTCCCAATTTCCTGCATGCGGAAGGACGACCAAACATCCCTTTTTGCTTGCAATTGGATCTCGCAATAATTCTTCGTTCACAACTGTTGTGGTTGAAACGATTCGTTCTTTGCTCCATTTGTTCAATCTAAATGTATCTATCCAATAACGAAGGTATGAGCGCATTCCAGCCTTTGTCAGTTGATCAAGATCAGATTCACTCATGAATTTTTCAACGCGTGCGTAATTGGATCGTAACCTTTTTACACCTTTTCCATTTTTCTTATACAGGTAATCCGCGATCTTATTTGCTAAACCATAAGCCAATCGCTCTGGCAAGATACCAATTAAGCGCCATGCTAATAGGTAAGCGATATACATGAATTACTTACTCCCCTGATACACAATCCATAATCTTTGAAAAACTGTGATGATTGATATCAACGTGAGGATGTAAATTCCAATAACGACGGCTGAATCCACGCCTAATCCATACAAACCGTAAGCGGTCAGAATCAGTATCGTCCGCTCTGCACGTTCTGCTAATCCACCTTCACATGGAATCTGCAAAGCCTCTGCTCTAGCTTTGATGTATGAAACTAGAAAACTTGAAATGATTGCAGCAATAAAAATTAAACGTAAATTTTCATCCTCTGCAGAGAAGTAAATCAACCCACCTAACAAAATTGCGCAATCACTTATGCGATCTAAGGTTGAATCTAGGAGTGCTCCCCATTTACTGGTGCCTTTTTTCGAAAGCCGAGCAACTGTTCCATCAAACAGATCAAATAGAACAAATCCAGCAACAACAAAAACTCCGGTAAGAAACTCACCATTGCTGAAAAAATACAAGGCTGATATTGACGCACCAACTGCGCCTATTGTTGATAGAAGATTGGCTGAGATTCCAATTTTTATCAAAAACTTAGCAAATGGTTCAATAATTTTCACGACTGGATCACGAAAACTGCTTTGTAACATAAATACCATCGTAGGCTTAGGGGTGATGACAAACCTAATCAACGCACGCTACCTCGTAGGTGAACACCCACTAAAGGCAGAGATTGCTCAGTTACTTGCGTTGGTCCCATCCGACACATATCCCGATACACAATCTGAATTACTGGTGTTGCTTGCCAGTGCAAAAAACGGGATTTCCTCTGCTTTAGTTAATGAATGGACACAGTTTCGGGAGAAATACATTCCAACTCTGATCTTGATTGTTGATTTTGAAACTGGTGAGGTTGACTTTGAAGACATGTGTGCGATTGTCGGAAAAATGCTAGAGCCAGTTGTTGCACCCTTTTTAGTTTTACACGCCGATAATGGTGATCCAACTGCTCTAATCAACTTAGAAAATCTGAAAATTACTAACTACGCTGACGATAAAGTTATAGATCAAAGTAGCGATCCAGAACATCACGAACTGGTCAAAGATTTTGCTGTCGAATTAACCCAAACCTTGCAAGAAGGAGGTTGGGAGCAGTTTGCCCAAGGATTAATCATTCCAGCCATTCCATTTATCTTCACCAATAAATTAGGCTTGATTCAAACCAAAAAATTTTTAGAGTTGATTCCAAGCGGCAGCTAATTGAGCCCTGGATTCACTCAGTAATTGTGGAATAACTTTTGTCTTTCCGATTATTGGCATGAAGTTTGCATCCCCTGCCCATCTTGGAACTAGATGTTGATGGATGTGCCCAGCTATACCAGCTCCGGATACCGCTCCTTGATTTATGCCGATATTAAATCCAAGTGCATTTGAGACTTTACGAACAACAAGCATCGCATGGGCAGTAAGAGCAGTAATCTCATTTCGTTCAGCCTCATCTAATTGAGTTAGATCAGCAACATGTCGATTAGTGCAGATCAATAAATGTCCTGCGTTATATGGATACAAGTTCATAACAACGTAAGCACTTTTTCCTCTGAACACAATTAGTGCTTCTTCATCGCTTAGTTCAAGTATTTTACAAAACGGACATGGCACATCATTTCCAGGTAATGGTCGATTTTCTCCATCAAGATAACTCATACGATGCGGAGCCCATAATCTTTGCCAAGCATCGGGCATTCCGGCCCCACCTTGCATAGGTATCTCAGTCATTTAGATTTGTGTTTTATTCTTTATATTTTCTAAAACTTCATTAATTGCAGATTCAATTGCAATGCCATTTTTCTGATCGCCATTTCTGTATCTGAAAGAGACAGTACCGTTGCTCTGATCCTCTTCGCCGATAATCATCATAAAAGGAATTTTCTCTAACTGCGCATTTCTAATTTTCTTTTGCATACGATCAGCAGATGAGTCCATCTCTGCACGGATTCCAGCACTTCTAAAGCGTTT
>CAEZTV010000020.1_pt1 | contig 7939 bp, 6 predicted proteins | sample 7264311 | NCBI WGS metagenome assembly CAEZTV01 (sample SAMEA6813813, study PRJEB35770) | uncultured Actinomycetes bacterium | biome: Freshwater; feature: Freshwater reservoir; material: water | place: Czech Republic | collected 2017-08-18 | depth 0.5m m | reverse complement strand
TCACCAAGTGGGGTGTGAAGTGAGATTGGCTCACGGCCATACTTTTGTACCTCAACCACCTTTTCAGGTGTCATGTCTAACTCTTTTGCTAACTCTTCAGGTGTTGGTTCGCGACCAAGATCTTGCAACATCTGTCGTTGTACACGTGCTAACTTATTAATAACTTCAACCATGTGTACTGGAATACGAATTGTTCTGGCTTGATCTGCCATCGCACGAGTAATCGCTTGGCGAATCCACCAAGTTGCATAGGTTGAGAACTTGTAACCCTTTGTGTAGTCAAACTTTTCAACAGCGCGAATTAAGCCCAGGTTTCCCTCTTGAATAAGGTCAAGGAACAACATTCCACGGCCGGTGTAACGCTTGGCTAATGAAACTACTAAACGAAGGTTTGCCTCTAACAAGTGATTCTTAGCTACCTGACCATCCAAAATAATTCGCTCATACATCCGCTTTGTTTTCTTATCCATCTTTTTATCATTCAGAATCTTCTCACCGGCAAATAGTCCAGCCTCAACACGGGTTGCTAGATCTACCTCCATCTCAGCATTAAGCAGAGCAACTCGACCAATTAACTTCAGGTAATCCTTTACTGGGTCAGCGGTTGCACCTGCGGTTAATACTGTTTGCTCCGGTGGCAGGTACTTAAGTTCAGTCTGCAGGCGGGTTAGCTCGTAAGCAAAAATTTGATTTAACTCTTCTAGATCTCCGAAGAAGCCCATGATTACAGATTCAACTAAAATCTTTGAAGCCTTCTCATTAAAGGTCTTCATAGATAGCTGTTGTTTTACTGTTTTTAAATTCAAGTTCTTAGATTCGGCGTATACGGCAATCTGCTTTTGTGCCTTTGGATTATTAGTATTTTTGTGAGAGATCGCGGTCAAAACATTTGTGATGATCTCAATTTCTTTCTTTAACTTCTGGCGCTCGTTTTTATCAACTTCATCTTCATCATCATCTGAGTCTTGCAGAATAAAAGCATCCTTCTCATTTCGAGAGTCATCCCCTGCCTTTACCTCACGAGTTTTCTTATCTCCCTCGCCAGCTTCAGCCTCTAATATCTCGCCGACCTCTTCCAGAAGTTTCTCTGGATCTTCAAGTTCAACCTCTTCTACTTCAACCTCTTGGCCATCAATCTTTACGACAGCTGCCTTTCCGCCCTTTGTCGTACTGACAACAGCGGACGCAACTGGTGCAGGTGGTGCTACTAAATCTAATTCAGCACGCTTTAAAACTCGGCTTGGTGTGCCAAGGGCTGCCTTGCGCATCTTCTCAACTAATTTGGGAACAGAAATTTCAAGTTCGCGGGCTTCGACAACTAACTCTTGATCCGCTTTCTTTGCAATTCTATTTATATTTGTAACACCACGAGCGGTTAGCTCTGCTAGTACCTCTTTTTGACGAGTGATTGCTTCTTTAACTTTAAGAATCTGCGCAACATCTTTGGCATCTAGTACCTGCTTAACCACAATTTTTTCTGGAGCAGCTTTTTTAGCTGGTAATTTCTTTGCAACTGTTTTCTTTTTAGCAGGTTTGCTCTTGCTTACAACCTTCTTACCTGCTTTAACGCCTTTTTTGGGCGCACGAATTACAGCCACAATTCATCCTTTGTTTTGAGGTCTCAATCTTTTTGCGATTTATTTAAACCGCCTGACCACTGGCTATATTATAAATTGTCCACAGGGTATTTTGCACATCCAATCCACTCAATTTCCAAGTTTTATAGAGGTAAATATTGGGCCGATCATCCTTTTTGGAGATTTTTATCGGGTAAAGGCATGGCTAAAGATGCTTTTGTGGCTTGCCGGCCCGAGAAAGTCTCCAAAATTAGCTCAGCCTAGGATTTTGCGGATAATCGATCCAACCGCCTCAACCTCAATCAAAAAGCCATCATGGCCAAAATCCGACTCAATCACATTAAGTGGGGCTGCCGTAGGGGTTAAATCAACAATCTCATGTTGTAGCCGAGGTGGAAATAGTCGATCGGTATCAATCGCAACTACATGAACTGGAATTTTAATTGTGGCTAGAGCGGCGCCAACTCCACCACGTTCGCGACCAACATCATGGGAATTCATCGCCTGCGTAAGTGCAATATAGGTATTCGCATCAAATCTCTTAGCTAACTTAACTGCTTGATGATCTAAATAAGATTCAACAGCGTAACGCCCTGTCTCATCCCCTTGCATATCTCGTCCAAAGCGCACATCCATCTCACTCTCGGTTCGATATGTTAGGTGTGCAATTCGACGTGCGATTCCCATACCAACATCTGGACCACGCATCTGTTCATAATAATCACCATCAAAGTAATTTGGATCAGCTTCAATCGCCTTAATTTGAATTGATGCCGCACCAATTTGATCGCCAGTAGCAACTGCAGATGAACCGATTGTACAAATAGCTTCTACAAACTCTGGATGTTGAATTGCCCATTCCAATGAGCGCATACCACCCAGAGATGGGCCTACTGATAGCAGATATTTCTTAATGCCTAATTTTTTGGTAACAACTAACTCTGCTGCCACCATATCTCTAATTGTTATCGCTGGAAAACGTGAACCCCATCTGCGACCATCTGGGCGCAGTGATGATGGACCAGTACTGCCCTGACAACCACCAATTACATTTGGACAAATCACAAAGTACTTATCAGTATCAAATGGCAGGCCAGGACCAACCATTTGTGGCCACCAACTTGGCACATCAGACCAGCCAGTTAATGCATGATTAATTAATATTGCATTATCTTTACTGGAATTTAATTTACCCCAGCTTTGATATGCAATTGTGATATCCGGTAACAGCTCGCCAGATTCCAACTGCAAATCACCAATCTGGATAAATTGCCGATCACCGGGGTCATGGTGTTCTAACCACGCCCCGGTAATCGCTAAATTATTTTGTAGCGGCAAATGCGGTCTCTAGATCCGCTTTGATATCTACAATGTTTTCAATACCAACAGATAATCGAACCAACCCTGGCGTTACGCCCGCAGTTAATTGCTCGGCTGGTGATAATTGGGAGTGAGTTGTAGATGCTGGATGAATAGCGAGTGATCTAACATCGCCAATGTTTGCAACATGTGAGTGCAGATTCAAGGCTTCAATAAATTTCTTACCAGCCTCAATTCCACCCTTAATCTCAAAGGAGAGAACTGATCCGCTTCCCTTGGGTGCATATTTGGTAGCCAACTTGTTCCACTTGGAGGACGTAAGGGATGCGTAATTAACTCCTGAAACTTGTGGATGTTTTTCAAGGAAGGCTGCAACCGCTTTGGCATTTTCTACATGTCGCTCTATTCGAAGCGATAGAGTTTCTAAGCCTTGCGCAAGTAGCCAAGCATTAAATGGTGAAACTGCCGCTCCAATATCGCGCAATAAAGTTAAGCGAATCTTGAAGATGTATGCCAAGTTAGCACCAAAGGGTGAGCCAACGCCAAGTGCTTGGGCGTAAACCAAGTCATGGTATGAAGGATCTGGTTGATTAAAGTTTTTAAACTTATCTGGATATTTGGCATAATCAAATTTACCAGCATCAACAATTGCGCCGACAACTGCATTTCCATGACCAGATAGGAATTTAGTCGCTGAGTGAACAACAACATCTGCGCCCCACTCGATTGGCCTAATTAAATAAGGTGTCGCAACTGTGTTATCAACAATTAATGGCACGTTATTTTCATGTGCAATCTTTGCCACAGTTTCGATATCCAAGACATCATTTTTTGGATTAGCGATAGTTTCACCAAAAAATGCTTTGGTATTTGGCTTTACCGCCTTGCGCCAAGACTCTGGATCATCTGGGTTATCAACAAAGGTAACCTCGATGCCAAATTTTGGAAGTGTGTAATGGAATAGATTGTAAGTACCGCCGTAAAGAGATGGTGAGGAAACAATATGATCGCCAGCTTCTGCCACATTTAGGATGGCAAAGGTTGTAGCAGCAGAGCCTGAGGCAAGTAATAAAGCAGCTACACCACCTTCAAGGGCAGCAATTCGTTGCTCTACCGTATCCTGCGTTGGATTCATGATGCGGGTATAAATATTTCCTAGCTCAGCCAAACCAAAAAGATCGGCGGCGTGCTTGGTATCGCGGAATTGATAAGCAGTTGTTTGATACAACGGGAGTGCGCGAGCACCAGTTGTTGGATCAGCAACTTGACCAGCGTGAACTTGTTGAGTTTCAAATGAATATGACAAAGCAACCTCCTTGTTAAGGGGGGCGAAAATAATTAGGGATATGCCCTAAATCGTTTTAGCGACCCACACTTGCCGATGGCACCTTGCTATCGACCTGGTCTTCACCCGGAGCACCCCACCGTGGTGGAGGGTTGCCGCTCAGTTAGCCGGGGCTAGAAACTGAGACTCATGACCTGCGCTAAAGATAAACAACTTTTTAATATTTGTCTAGAGGTAATTAAATTAAATTTGATCGGTTAATTAACTGTGAGAGGCTGTTTGCAACTGCCCTAAACCCCTCATGTGGGCGCAGATCCGCACTTAAGAGTTGATCTGCCCGGCACTCCATCATGATTGATTGGACCCTGGAATCCTTTTCATAAAAATCAAGCGGCACATAGGTTCCGGCGTATGGCTGATTGAGCACGACCTCGCCCATCGGTGCAAAGCACTCTTTAGCTAAATCGATCAGTGCTTGCGAGGTATGAAATGCATCAGTGCCGATACACATTGGTGGCCTTGCCTGTCCATGATTAACCGCATTTTGGTGTTGATTCACTCGATATGAGTGAACATCAATAATTACTGCCCGATCAAATTGCTTTAAAACACTTGCTACCAAGTTAGTAAATGCTGTGGCATATGGATTGAAGAACTGGTTGATCAAAGGTGCTGTTTCAAAATTAGGATCTCGTAATTCTTTCCCAGTAGAACTCTTCAGATATACCGCACCCATGCCAACCTTGTTCATTATTTCTCGCTCATCAGGAAAACGCTCTGGATCAATTACCAATCTTGATAATTTATTTGCAAAGATCCAAGGTTTTGCTGATAACCATTCAACAGCTGCTAGCGCTAACTCCTCGGTATACGAATCGGTCATCTGATCAAGTTCATCACTTAATTGCTGATCACTTAATAAAATCCCTGAGCGAACTGATGAAGGAATCTGTCTGGATGAGTGCGGTATGTGCAAAATTACTGGAGTTGTACCTGTTGTAATCTCAAATGAATTACTCACCTATTACAACCGACCAGCCTCATTGACCTGCTTTAAAAATTCCTGTGTCTGGCGCTCTTGTGGTTTGTTTAAAATTTGATCAGGTGGTCCCCACTCTAAAATACGGCCATCCTTTAAGAAGCAAACCTCATCCGCTACCTGTTTAGCAAAGCCCATTTCATGAGTTGCTAGCACCATTGTCATGCCTTCAGCTTTTAGATCACGAACCGTTTTTAATACCTCATTTACTAAAACTGGATCCAGGGATGAAGTGATTTCATCCAGCAGAAGAAGTCGTGGATTTAAAGCGAGGGAACGAATGATCGCAACTCGTTGTTGTTGGCCACCACTTAAGCGATCTGGGTATTGATTAGCCTTATCAATTAAACCAAAACGTTTAAGTAAACCCTCTGCCTGATCAATGGCTTGCTCTCGCGGAATACCCTTTACGCGCATTGGTGCCAAAATAATATTCTCAAGAACACTCATGTGTGGAAATAAATTAAAAGCTTGAAAAACCATACCGATTTTGCGTCTTACCTCATCTGGATTAATTTCAACATCGGTAATTTCATCTCCATCTAGCTTTATTACACCATCATCGATTGGTTCTAATAAATTTATGCACCTAAGTAGGGTTGATTTTCCAGAGCCGGAAGCGCCAATGAAAACTGTGGCAGTGTGCTCTGGCACCTTAATTGAAATATCCTCAAGAACTAACTCTGAATCAAATGATTTGCGTAATTTAGAGATTTCAAGGACGCAAGAACTCATGCTAATCCCTGCGCATTTTGCTGCTCGATTGATTTGCGAAGTGTGCGATCGGTAAATCTAGTAAGTGGAATTGTGATCATTAAAAAGACAATCGCTGCCATTACATATGGGGTGTAATTAAAGGATCGAGAGGAGGCGATCTGTGCTGCTCGGACCGCATCGGTTACTCCGAGAATTGAAACCAAGCCAGTATCTTTAATTAGAGCAACTAAATCATTTAGCAAAGGTGGGGTTACTCGGCGAAAAGCTTGGGGCAGGATTACATGGCGCATCGTTTGAACATAATTTAAACCTAGAGATCTAGCAGCTGCCCGTTGGGATGGATGGATAGATAAAATTCCGCTTCTTATTACCTCTGCAACGTATGCGGTGTAGGTAATGATGACCGCAGTTAATCCCAAGATTAAAACATTATTTGTTAATCCCTGGATTTGTAGAGCTGGAACTCCAAAGCCAACTAAAAGAATTACCAGCAGCATCGGAATACCCCGAAATACATCAACATAAACAGTTGCCAAAATTCGAAATGGGGTTAGCGCTGGCGCCTTTGAAGTTCTAATTAAGGCGATTGATAGTCCAAAGATTGCCACACAAATTGTGGCGATAGTTGTGAGCGTAATATTTGTAATAAAACCTAATAAAATTTTTGGAAGAACTTCTACTCCGTAAGCCCATTTAAAGAATGTATCCGAAAGCAATTTCCAGCCCGGAGAGGTAACGGCAATTATTGCCAAACCACCTAAAACTAAAGTACTAGAGAGTGCTGCAATCAAGGCGCTGCGTTTGTTTCGTTTAGCCCGCGCTGCGCGACGAGCAATCTCTAAATCACTTGGCTGCCACTGGCCACCGAAATCATATTTTTTCTCAGTGTTTGAGCCATTAAATTGGCTAGCCGAGTCGCCCCGGCTAGCCTCATTTTTCATCTCTTACTCTTTCTTTACTCTCTTATTTTTCTTTACTTATTCTAGAACTGGTGCACCAGCAGATGCAGTTAGCCATGTAGTTTCAATGGCAGCTAGCTCGCCACTGTCACGAAGTGCATCAACTGCGCTAGTAACACAAGCAGTAATTGGTGATTCATTAGCAAGAAGAAGACCAGCACCCTTGTCGGCGCCATCAACATTCCTAAATTGACCAGCAATTAAACCGCCATCAACTTCAACTGCAGACAGGTAGAAAGCGGTTGGAAGATCAACCACAATTCCATCAATCTGCTTGTTCTTTAGCGCTGCTACCGCTGCTGCGTTGTCATTAAATACTGAGGCTTTAAGTCCCAGAACAGACTCAACTGCATCTAGTGAGGTTGATCCAACCGCTGCACCAAGCTTTGCCTTTGCGGCAGCTAGATCTGCAATTGATTTAACTGAAGCAATCTTGCTTCCCTTAAAGGTAACAATTGCTTGGTTTGACTTGTAGTAAGCAGATGAGAAATCAACTACTTGCTCGCGCTCATCAGTAATTGAGTACTGCTGAATGTTGAAGTCAAAGCCCTTTGGTCCTGGTGCAATTGCGCCATCAAATGTGGTGCGAACCCACTTAACCTGATCATTTGTGTAGCCAAGTTGCTTTGCTACAGCGTATGCAACAGCTGCTTCAAAACCCTTGCCTGACTCTGGTGCATCATCTTCTACCCATGGTGGAAAAGCAGGCTCACCGGTAGCGATGGTTAAGGTATTTGCTTCTACAGTCTTTAGATCAGCTGGTGTACATGAAGCTGATGCTGAAGTGTCGCCAGCCTCTGATGAGCATGCGCTCAAAGATGCGGCCAATAGAAGAATTGGCAAAGCCAACCCTAATTTTTTTAATTTTTTCTGCATGAAAGTGCTCCCTCTATCTGCTAATAGCCGGATTAAATATTTGATTAAGTATCAAATGAACTTATCCGCGCTTGCTGATTGCACTTTGCAATCCGCCAGGTCTTCACCCGGAGCACCCCACCGCGGTGGAGGGTTGCCGCTCAGTTAGCCGGGGCTAGAAACTGAG
>CAEZTV010000019.1_pt1 | contig 8697 bp, 7 predicted proteins | sample 7264311 | NCBI WGS metagenome assembly CAEZTV01 (sample SAMEA6813813, study PRJEB35770) | uncultured Actinomycetes bacterium | biome: Freshwater; feature: Freshwater reservoir; material: water | place: Czech Republic | collected 2017-08-18 | depth 0.5m m | reverse complement strand
GCCCGCTCTAATGGGTGTGCGGGGGATCCCAAATTTATTTAGGTTTAAGTAAGTTCTACGGTTAGGGGAAGATGATGTCACTAGCGTTATATCGCAAGTACCGTCCCTCAATCTTTGCTGATGTTATTGGGCAAGAGCATGTAACAACTCCACTTTCTAATGCATTGCAATCTGGAAAAATTCACCACGCTTATTTGTTCAGTGGTCCACGTGGTTGCGGAAAAACCTCCAGCGCTCGCATCATGGCACGTTCATTAAATTGTGAAAAAGGACCAACCCCAAATCCATGTGGCATCTGTCAATCATGCACAGATTTAGTTGCAAATGGTCCAGGTTCACTTGATGTTATCGAATTAGATGCAGCTACCCATGGTTTAGTCGATGATGCACGCGATCTTCGCGATAAAGCTTTTTTTGCTCCAGTACAAAGTCGTTACAAGATTTACATCATTGATGAGGCACATCAACTGGGCCCCGGAGCTGCGAATGCATTACTAAAAGTTGTAGAAGAGCCACCAGCTCATGTCCTGTTTATCTTTGCAACAACTGAACCAGATAAGTTAATTTCTACAATTAGATCTCGTACCCACCATTACCCATTCCGATTGGTACCGCCAGCAACTTTAGGTGCACACCTTGAAACGATCTGTGAAGCCGAAGGTATCAAGGTTTCAAAGGGTGTAATCCCATTAGTTGTTCGGGCTTCTGGTGGATCTGTGCGAGATGCACTTTCTGTCCTTGGCCAATTACTTGCAGGCGCCGGTAAAGATGGCGTTACCTACGAGATTGCCGTGGCCCTCCTTGGTTACACCGATGGTGCTTTATTAGATGAATCAATCGATGCAATTGCAGCCCGTGATGGTGCAACGCTGTTTACAACTATTGATCGGGTAATTGAATCTGGCTCTGATCCCCGCAGATTTGCCCAAGATTTACTTGAGCGTCTTCGAGATCTAATAATTATTGGCGCCGTAGATGACAACAACAGCCAGGTGTTAAATGAGTACCCAGAGGATCAATTAGAAAGAATTCGCACGCAGTCAAAATTAATTGGTGTTGCAAACCTAATTAGATCAGCAGATATTGTTGCTGAAGGCTTAACTCAGATGCGTGGGGCAACACCACCACGTTTATTGCTTGAACTTATGTGTGGCCGTATTTTGCTTCCAGCAAGTGATGATTCAGCGGTTTTAGCCCGAATTGAAAGATTAGAGAAAGCCGCAACTCTTACTCCAATTAACAAGGCTGAATCAGCACTTGTTCCAAAGTCTGAAGTTTTTAAGGAAAAGTCAATAGAGAAAGCTGTTGAGAAAACAGTTGAAGCTGTTAAAGGAAACGTTAAAGCACCTGTAGTTGCAAAACCAACTGGCAATGTTGATGTTGCAGCGCTGCGCCGAATGTGGCCAGATGTAATTGAAAATGTTAAAAAACGTCGCCGGCTTACCTGGTCTCTATTAAGTGCAAGTGCACAGATCCTTGGTCTAGATGATGATGCAATCACAATAGGTATAGTTAATGGTGGAGCTCGTGATTCATTTATTAGATCAGGTAGTGATCAAATATTGGCAGATGCCTTTGAAGAGGTAACAGGCTTAAAACGAAAGATTGAATGCACCGTTGATCCATCTGTTACACCAGTGCCTGCAACAAGAACTGATGAAGATCCTTCAGATGAGAATATGCTTACTGGCACGCAACTGTTGGCAAAAGAATTAGGTGCCAAAATTATTAAGGAGTCCCACTAAGTTAATTACTTAGTAAATTAGATATGTATGAAGGCATAATCCAAGATTTAATTGATGAGCTAGGAAGGTTGCCTGGTGTTGGCCCAAAGAGCGCACAAAGAATTGCCTTTCACATAATCCAATCTGAACGGGTAGATGTCACACGACTGGCAGAGGTTTTAAAAACGGTTAAGGAGCGAGTTAAGTTTTGTACAATTTGTGGAAACATCACTGAAGAAGAGCTTTGTAAAATCTGCCGTGATCCAAGGCGAGACAACACCTCTATCTGTGTTGTTGAAGAGAGCAAAGATGTAATTGCAATTGAAAAGACCCGTGAATTTAAAGGTAAGTACCATGTGCTTGGTGGAGCAATCTCACCAATTGATGGCATTGGCCCTGAAAATCTACGCATCCGTGAATTAATGCAGCGCCTTGCTGAAACCCAGATAGCTGAAGTAATTATTGCTACCGATCCGAACCTCGAGGGCGAAGCGACCGCGACCTACCTGACCAGATTGATAAAACCAATCGGAGTAAAGGTTTCGCGTCTTGCCTCTGGCTTGCCAGTCGGTGGGGATCTGGAATATGCAGATGAGGTAACGCTTGGCCGAGCATTTGAAGGTCGAACCAGCTACGACTCCTAGTAATCTCATTATTTAAGATGTTCAAGCGTCTTAATATGTAAGACAATCCCCAATTATTCAAACGGATGCCTCAAACTTCCTCTATGGGTTTAATCGTTCAAAAGTTTGGTGGCTCCTCCGTTGCCGATGCCGAAGGCATGAAACGGGTAGCAAACCGCATTGTCGCCACAAAGAAGGCCGGGCATCAGGTTGTTGTGGTTGTAAGCGCTATGGGTGACACAACCGATGAATTAATTGATTTAGCTAATCAAGTATCCCCGCTGCCCAATGGCCGTGAGTTAGATATGTTGCTAACGGCAGGTGAGCGAATCTCAATGGCGCTCCTTGCAATGGCAATTGCAAATCTTGGACATGAAGCAAGATCCTTTACTGGAAGCCAAGCTGGAATTATTACAACCTCTGCACATGGTCGCGCTCGCGTTATAGATGTTACTCCAGGCAGAATTCAAGAGGCTCTTAAAGAGGGCGCGATTGCAATTGTTGCTGGATTTCAAGGTGTATCGCAAGATACAAATGACATTACAACCTTAGGACGCGGTGGATCAGATACAACTGCGGTTGCATTAGCTGCCGCCCTTGAAGCAGATGTTTGTGAGATTTACACAGATGTTGATGGCATCTTCTCTGCCGATCCACGAGTTGTTCCAACAGCTAGAAAGTTAAACACAGTTACATATGAAGAGATGCTTGAACTTGCTGCATCTGGTGCCAAGGTTTTACATCTTCGCTGTGTTGAGTACGCACGTCGCTTTGATTTACCAATTCATGTCAGATCATCTTTTTCCAATAAGGAAGGAACCTGGGTGGTTAAGGATCATCCAGAAGGAGGCAAAATGGAGCAAGCAATAATCGCAGGCATAGCTCATGACAAGAGTGAAGCAAAGATAACGATTGTGGGTGTGCCGGATAGAACTGGTGTTGCCGCCAGAATCTTTCAAGCAATCGCCGATGCTGATATCAACGTAGATATGATCGTGCAAAATGTTTCTGCTGCTGCAACTGGACTCACAGATATCTCATTTACCTTGCCAAAAACTGAAGGTGCAAATGCAACCTCTGTGCTGCAACGCATTCAAGGTGAAATTGGATTTCAATCAATTCAATATGATGATCAGATCGGTAAGTTGTCATTAATCGGCGCAGGTATGCGCTCACACCCAGGCGTAACTGCAACATTTTTTGCTTGTCTCTCTGAGGCTGGCGTAAATATTGAAATGATCTCAACCTCAGAGATTCGAATCTCAATTGTTTGCCGCGCATCTGATTTAGATAAGGGTGTGCGTGCTGCGCATACCGCCTTTGATTTAGATGCAGACCAAGTAGAGGCGGTTGTCTATGGCGGTACTGGTCGATGAGTAAAAAACCATCCCTTGCAGTTGTTGGTGCCACTGGCGCAGTTGGCACAGTAATGCTTGATATTTTAAGTAAGCGTGAAAATGTTTATGGTGAGATCAGGTTAATTGCATCTGCTCGCAGTGCAGGTAAAAAATTAATTTGTCGCGGTGAAGAGCTAACAGTTGTTGCATTATCGCCAGAGGCTTTTGATGGCATAGATATTGCAATGTTTGATGTACCAGATGAGATCTCTAAAGAATGGGCAACAATTGCTGCTTCCCGTGGTGCTGTAGTAGTTGATAACTCTGGTGCATTTCGCATGGATGACCAGGTGCCACTGGTTGTTCCAGAGGTAAATCCACAAGAGATTAAAAATAGACCTAAGGGAATTATTTCAAACCCAAACTGCACAACCCTGTCCATGATTGTGGCAATGGGCGCGCTTCATCGTCATTACATTTTAAAAGAGTTAGTTGTTGCCTCTTACCAAGCCGCTTCCGGTGCTGGACAGGCAGGAATTGATTCACTTCGTGAACAAATTAAACTAGTTGCAAATACAAATGTTGGTGATGTAGCTGGTGACTCAAGAGCTGTAATTAAAAATCTTGATCCATTCCCAGCGCCTCTTGCATTAAATGTAATTCCTTGGGCTGGTTCATTAAAGGAGGAGGGATACACCTCTGAAGAGTTAAAGGTAAGAAATGAATCAAGAAAGATTCTTGGAATTAAAGATTTAAAGGTCTCGGCTACTTGTGTTCGTGTTCCAGTTCTTACAACTCATTCACTTGCAGTACATGCAGTATTTGAAAAAACTGTCTCTCGCGAGATCGCCCAAGAAGTTCTTAGAAACTCCGCAGGAATTGAATTAGTTGATGATCCAGAAAATCATAAGTTTCCAACACCAGCTGATGTTGTAGGAACTGATCCAACCTGGGTGGGTCGTGTGCGTAAATCGCTGGATCATCCAAATGTGTTGGACCTATTTGTCTGTGGGGATAATCTGCGCAAAGGAGCAGCATTAAATACGGCGCAGATTGCAGAGTTGGTTGCCAGGGAATTCAAGTAAATTAGGTATTGTTTGTATTCTAATTAGGAAGCAGGAAAGTAACCTTGAGCAAAAAAATTGCTTTTTTAACAGGGATCACAGGACAGGATGGTTCCTACCTAGCTGAATTTTTGCTGCAAAAGGGTTACGAAGTTCATGGATTAATACGTCGGTCCAGTTCATTTAATACCGGCCGAATTGATCATATATATCAGGATTCGCACACGCCACATCAAAAACTTAAACTTCACTACGGTGACTTAACTGATGGTGTAAATATGACTAATTTAATTCATGAAATTCAACCTACTGAAGTGTACAACTTGGGTGCACAGTCTCATGTTCAAGTTTCGTTCTCACTTCCGCAATACACCGCACAAGTAGATGCTGTTGGCGCTGTATCGCTATTGGAATCAATTCGTGCTTCAGGCGTTAAGTCTCGTTACTATCAAGCAAGTACGTCTGAACTTTATGGCGTGACTCCGCCGCCACAAAACGAAGATTCAAAATTCCAGCCACGCAGTCCATACGCGGCGGCAAAATTAATGGCCTACTGGTGCACTGTTAATTATCGGGATGGTTATGGAATTCATGCAACGAATGGAATTCTCTTTAATCACGAATCTCCTCGGCGAGGTGAAACTTTTGTAACTAGGAAAATTACTCGAGCAGTAGCTCGGATAGCACTGGGAAGTAAGGAGAAATTGTTCCTGGGAAACCTTGATGCAATTCGCGACTGGGGTTATGCAAAAGAGTATGTCGAATCAATGTGGCTGATGTTGCAACAAGATAAACCTGGCGATTATGTAGTTGCAACAGGCGTTGGTGCATCAGTGAAGGATTTTGCAGAAGCTTCATTCAAGCATGTTGGATTAAATTGGGAAGATCATGTTGAGTTAGATAAACGGTATATCCGTCCAACAGAGGTTGATGCATTAATTGGCGATCCATCAAAGGCGGAAAAAGTTCTTGGGTGGAAGGCGAAGACCCACTGGAAAGCGTTAGCTGAATTGATGGTCGATGCAGATATAGAGAAAGTTAAAAATAAAATCTAATCAATTAACGCCTCAGATTATTTTTTGTATTCTCAGCAATATGCACAATCGCAATTGCTAATTCAAAGATTAGGCGCAGTGCAAGAAGCGCTAGAAATCCAATTAGTAACCCAGCAACTGCCACCATTGGAAATACTGAATAATCTTGATTCAAGCCAAATGTTGTTGCTGCAAATATTGGAACTCCCGCAGCAACCAGACCAACAACAAGTATGAAATAAAATGTGTAAAGGTAACCGGCAACCTTAAGTGTCAAATACTCATTCAATTTGAAATCCTTTAGGTGGCCCAGCACTAATTGAATATCCTGCTTCCACGAGATCCAGGCCCAAAGCAAGGCGATTAAACCTAAGGTTAAAATTAGTAGTTTTAAAGCGATGGAAATTATCCCTAAAATTAACAACCAAATCAATGTTGAGTTGAGGCCAGAATTAACCTCACCGCGACTTACATCGTAGTAATCAATCAGGGTCGTAATCATTATGTAGGCAGAAGTCACATAGGCGACACCTGATACAACTTGAAAACCAATTCGGTGATTTCTATTTTCTGGTTGACGCAGAAAGTTGATCAGCGCAGTTAAGAAATTTGCGACTCTAGTCTTTTGAATGATTAGTGAAAGAATCAAAGGAATCATTGCTATAAGTGCAAATAACTCAATATAAGGAGCATCATTAGTTTTGATAAAGACATTCTTTAATAGTGTTGGGAATGAGACCTCGTTGGCTCGCCAAATATCGGTAATCCAGACCAAGAAGTAGACCCTGGTGACAATCGCGACAACTGTTAAAAAAGCTCGCATCTCTAGCTTTTGTGCAAAAATCGCGAAAAATAGTGCGAGGTAGCTAACTAATAACCAGGTAAGTCCGGTGCTACCAGTAATCGCATTAAAAGTAGTTTGAAATGAGGTGTAATCATCTAATGAATACCAATAAAAGGTATCTGGGATTACTAAAACAAGTGCGATTGCAAGGTAAACACGATGTAGTTTCTCAGTTATTAGATTCATATCTAGATTCTAGACTATGAACTTATTAATCAACTCTAGGTAAGGAAGTCTTAAAGAACCATCAGTGTCAATGATTACCGTGGGTGTTAGCAAAAGAGCGTAAAACAAGTGATTTTGCGTAATATTCAACTTTAAGATCTTTTCAAGTGAATTACTATCCATCAACTGCTTTAACAAGAGAATTAATGGCAGCGCCCCAACAGCAACACCAATTCGAGTCCGATCAAGAATTGATAAGGACAACAAGACCGGTATAACCACCACGGCTAACAACACAAACTTATTCCTTATTGGCCCTGAATTTGAATTGTAAATTAACCCAAGAATTAACCAACCGACACTAAACACACTAAAAATAATTAAATGAAGTAGCCCTGCAGAGTTTAGTACTACATCTCTTAACTGCCCAAAAATAATCTTAGCTCGGTTTCCATCTTCAGCGCTCCCCAAAAAAATTCTTAGCAAGATAAATGCAGTGATACTAAGCGTTAGCCAAACTTTTGCTACATATTTATGCCAGGGCAATCTAGATCCAAGAGCAAGAGCAGCGACACAGGCAGATGTGAAGACTGCCTGCTCCGGATTTGCACTAATAGCTAAAAAAGCACCGACAAAAACAAATATCTTTCTATTTTGTAAACCAGCGACAACCGCACCACCAATGGTCAGCAAATCATAATGTCCCAGGTAGTAAAGAGGGGTAATCATAAAAGGAAAGGAAAGAAAGATCATCACCCACTTCTTATACTCACTCTTTGCAGCCTTGTTTATACTTGTAAAAACAATTAGGTAAAAAACTGCTGTAAGCAAGAGAAATAAAACCCACCACAATACAAAATCCGGGTAAGCCAAAATTTTTGCCATTAAAACTGGAAAAAGAGAATAACTCAAATAGTTTTCTGGCTGTGGAAAACTTCTTCCTGCAGAGTAAATCCAGCTAATCCAATCCTGACCAATCGGATGCACTCCATTTTTTAACAGAAGTAAAGCCATAATTATTAAAGTGAAATTTAAATTTGAAGCATTTAAAAGTCTGCTAACCTGTCGAGAGATCATAAAATTTTCATCCAATTTACTCGGTGAGAGTTATTAAGGATACCTCAGGCGGAGAAGCAACTCTTATGCGGGCAAATGGGCTTGTTCCCATTCCTGCCGAGACATTTAGCCATGGCTCATCATTTACTCGACTTACACCGCGAGATCGCCAAGTTTCTAAATCACAATTAGTTGTTAGCGCTTTACTTTCACCAAACCAAGGCAATCTAACCTGGCCACCATGTGTATGACCGGCAAAAATTAAATCTAATTTATCAACCGCCATTGCTGCTAGAACTCTCTCATAAGGTGCATGAGTCACACCAATTGCGATATCTGCTTTTTTATTTGGAGCACCTGCGACAAGTGAGTAATCATCTAACTCTAGGTGGGCATCATCTGTGCCGCGCGCCTCGATACTTACTCCATTTACTTTAATAATCTCTTTCTGATGATTTAAATCAACCCAACCATGATTTTTTAACGCCTTACGTAAACTCTCAGTAGGTAATTTTTTACCTAACTTACGTTCGCCATGATCTTTACCCAAGTATGAAAAAGGATTTTTAAACTTTGGCTCATAGTAATCATTTGAGCCAAAGACAAATAGACCAGGCAGTTTTAGTAAATCTCTCAGAGCATCCAGTGTTGTGGCGACCGCCTCTTTATGGGCTAGAAAGTCACCAGTACTGATTACGAGATCAGGCTTTAATTTTATAAGGCTTTTGATATCTGCAATCTCTTTTTTCCGATTGGGCGTTAGGTGCAGATCTGAGAAATGCAGAACTCGAATCTCATTACTTCCCTTAGGCAGTAATGGCAGGGTTGCTTCGCGCACTTTGTATGCCAT
>CAEZTV010000018.1_pt1 | contig 9007 bp, 7 predicted proteins | sample 7264311 | NCBI WGS metagenome assembly CAEZTV01 (sample SAMEA6813813, study PRJEB35770) | uncultured Actinomycetes bacterium | biome: Freshwater; feature: Freshwater reservoir; material: water | place: Czech Republic | collected 2017-08-18 | depth 0.5m m | reverse complement strand
GGTTTCTCTTTTGCAAAACGCTCTTTAATCTGATTTAGCACTGGCATATTACGGCCAGCCCACTCAATTCTTTTCTTACCTTCTGCAGCCAGGGATAGATTTGCTACATCATTATTTATTGCAGTAGTGGTGCTCATTTTCGCTCCTAATTAAGTTATGTGCTTTTGATTATTTCTTAATTATTACCGAGGCTAGTGGGCTCACTATGTAGGTAACCAGAGGGCAAAGATACCCTGAATGGGCGAGGTTATCGAGTTTTTATAACTGCAAGTACCGCATCTCGAATCTTTTTCATCTCTGCCTGAGTATCGGCCTCAACATTTAATCGAAGTAATGGCTCGGTATTTGATGCTCGCAGATTAAACCACCAAGTTTCGGCGGTAAAGGTCAGGCCATCTAACTCATCAATCTCAGACCTATCTTGAAAAGCCTTACGTACTCGCGCAATCGCTGCTGGTAAATCTTTAACCTCACTATTTATCTCACCACTAGAAAAGTATCTATTGTATGGAGCTAATAATTCAGATAGTGGCTTCTTTGTTGCCATTAATTCAGCTAGCGCGTAAAGGGCAGCTAACATGCCAGAGTCAGCTCGCCAGAAGTTTGCAAAGTAGAAGTGGCCACTGTGTTCTCCGCCAAATATTGCGCCAGACTCTGCCATTAATTTTTTTATATATGAGTGCCCAACTCGGCTGCGAAGTGCTACTCCACCGTTTTCAGCGATTACCTCGGGTACCGCTTTAGATGAGATTAAATTATAAATAATTGTTGACTTAGGCTTTGCTTTTAACTCACGGACTGCAATCAAAGATGTTAGAGCGGACGGATTAACTAACGCACCATTCTCATCGATTAAGAAACATCTATCCGCATCACCATCAAAGGCCAATCCAATATCAGCACCCTCTTTTTTAACTCGCTTTTGTAATGCAATTAAGTTTGCCGGCTCGATCGGGTTAGCTTCATGATTTGGAAATGTGCCATCTAACTCGAAGTACATCGGTACTAAATCCACTTTTAGCTTTGCCATCACCGCGGGTGCGGTAAATCCAGCCATTCCATTCCCAGCATCAATTACAACCTTTAATTTTCGTTTCGAAAATGTACTGTCTGGAAAGCATTTAAGAAGATAATCAACATACTCACTTAATAGATCTTGCTGGCGACTCTTTCCAACTGGTCGATTAATCATTGGTGCGCCATCTTCAATAAATTTTCTAATTTGAAGTAAGCCAGATTCTTGACCGATAGGTATCGCGCCAGATTTACACAATTTCATTCCATTGTATTGAGCGGGGTTATGACTGGCAGTGAACATGATGCCTGGTAAATTTAATTTGCCAGATGCAAAGTACAACATATCGGTAGATGCCAATCCGATTCTGATGACATCCATACCTTGACTGTTCGCACCATCTGAAAATGCATCCGCAAGTAATGGTGAGGATGGGCGCATATCTTCGCCGACCACAATGGTGGCTGGCTCTCGTTCAATTTCTAGAAAACGGGCAAAGGCGACACCGAGTGCAAAGGAAAAATCAGGCGTTACCTCTTTATCAACCAAGCCACGGATGTCATAAGCCTTGATTATTTTTCCAAGCATGAAAGTATCTTAAATGTAAATTGTTGAATTATTAATTTGAGGGCAATGCTCGCAGGTGACCACGTCTTCCTAGCTCAGGCTGCATAGTGCTCTTATTCAAATCTAAGTTCGCAACCTCTCGAACCGCATTTGCGATTGCCATTAGATCATCATCTGATGGTCCTTGCTGTTGTGTTGCTTCCTCTTGCTTAATTACATTCCAACCAACCGGGACTGTTAATCGCTCGCTGTGAGCTGAACACAAATCATAATTATGTGGTTCGGCATAAGTAGCAAGTGGACCCAAGACAGCTGTTGAATCTGAATAAACATAGGTTAGGGTTTTAATTGCTGAATTGGTACAACTAGCCCGAGAGCAACTTCTACCAGTTAACCTTTTCATAACAACAGGTTAATGGCTTAATGGTAGGAAAGTTGGGATTTACCCCCGAGAAATTACATCCGCATCGGAAATCGGTTCAGATGCGCTTTCAAGGTTGGCCCCAGTGTTAAGCGGGATATAACTACTTCCTAAGCCCACACCTTCTGGCTGCAAAATAATTCCGCCAGTTGTTCCTTTGCCCCGAGAAACAAATTGAATTCGATTTAATCCAACCGGTGACTGCCAAATTGCAAAGTTAGTACCTTTAACATTGACTTTGTACTTTTTGCCGTTTGTTCCAACAGCATCGATATTAACATTGATATTTGCACCAGAAAATGCAACTAACGGTTTTGAGCCAGTTAAATTAATAGTTAAACGTGAAAGCTCATCAGCTCCAGTAGCCCAAGCAATTTCACCGCTTCTGCCGATGCCGAAGGTACTAAGAACTGATCCAAGAATTGGCTGATCTGATTTAACAATAATTGAAAAGGCTTGTTTGTCTGGCGCAAATGTGAGTGGAATGTTTAATACTCGTTGACTCTTAACTTCTAATTCTGCTAATCCGATTGGTACAAAGTTTCCATCATTTGAGTTTATGGAAACCTCAACGTTGGCATCAATTGTGCCGGGCACCATAAGTCGCAATGTATGCACCGATGTGTTAGCAGAGATCGCCATTTTGCCGCGAAATCCGGAGATAGCTGGAATTGTTAAAAGTTTAGTTGGTGAATTTACTGCCGCAACAAAATCTGCTCCTAGCGAACGTAATCCTCGTTTGCGCTCATCGAAAACAAATGAGCTAACTCGACCGGATTTAGTTTTAACTGCAATAACTAGTGAGTCCTCTCCTGGCGCCAATGTATCGATCAAGATATTTTTTGTAGAGTTTGAGGAGATAGTTACGGGTTTAGCATCGATCGGTCCAGATGGCGTATAGACCTCAACTTCAACCGCTGATTCACTAAAGCCACTGTTAACAATAGAGAGAATTGATTTACTGGCTAATGCACCAGATCCACCAACAAACCACTGCTCACCATTACTGACCGAACAAGGTACGACCGCCTTCCAACCATTATTTGAAAAGGTCAGTGAGGTGCCGGGATTGCCATCTACTAATAGTGCTGCGCTGCCAAGTGTTATTGCACTTGCACTCTTTGTTGAAAACTTTTGGCTTTTTCCTTCAATAACTCTTCTGCCAATTTTTGAGTTTGGTAGCGCAGCAATAGCTGGTGCTTTGTTGTAACTTGCTGGACAAACAGTTGCCGGATAGGAATAGGTGATTTTAACCTGTTCATTTCGACTTGGCGCTGCATAAGCGATTAAGGAAAGGACAATGAGTGCCACAGTTATCGTTAAGTATTTTTTATTTATCTGTAAATTTTTCATCAAACTAGCTCCTCAAGCGGAACTTCTTTTCGCTTTCTTCCTGCTGGCAGAGCAAGAACTATCAGAGTTAGAAGTGAGATCAACTGCAATGAAACCCAGCCACGTCTTGCAGTTCCATCATGAGTTAATGAAATCTCTCCTGGCATATCAATCACAAATGCTGGTACGCCAAACTCTGACTTGCCTAAAGTGATACTTCTGCCATCAAGTAATAATCGCCACGCTTTGTCGTATTTTTCAGCCAACAAAATAGTGCCAGGCTTTGCAACATAAACAGTGGCAGAGTTGTCATCGATTGCAAGTGAAAATCTTTGGTCTTTATCATCAACTAAAGTGACTCTGGCATTTGAATTGTTTACTTTCCAAACAACGCCATCTTTAGTTTCAGATGATCTAGTAAATCCCCCGATGCCATCTATGGTTCTGATTAATGCGACATCGGCTGGATTCTTAATGAAAATATATTGAACGCCATATTGGCCAAGAACCGCACTGCTATTTGCTCCAGTTCCGCTAACTAGATCTGAGATTGCCTGCTGAATTGGGGCCGGCGTACTAGAAGACATATCTGGATCACCAAGTTGAAGATCCCCACCCCTAGTAATGAAGTACTGCAACTGTTCAACATTTTTGCGCATCACCAAAGTTTTCGGCTTCTCACCTGTTCCTGCTAAATCGGTAATGAAGGCTGGAATAACTAACTCTTGATTTGATCTTGCTAAGGAGTTAGCACCTATTGTTGCAGCCCAGATTGGGAAGATAATTAATGAAAGCGCAGTAATAACCGCAGTCACTGCACTTAAAAAATGCTGATATCCAATATTCTTATTGCGCAATATTGGCAATAACCTTTCAAATAATGAAAAGGCGGCGAGTAATGCCAATAATTGAGCAAAAATTATTAGTGGACCGGTCCAGATCCGCTGCGCTGCGCTTCCATTTCCTACGACGTAGTAAGTAGATAAGGTCGCCGCAACGAAAATACTTATGATTCCAAGTATTCCAATATCTCGATGATTAGGTGTTATTAGTGAGATTAAAAGAAACAATGCAAATGGTGATATCAAATACCATGCTGGTGATGAAACTCCACCTGGATTAAAGCTTAGGACTGAAAAGAAGCCAGAGCTAGCCAGCGATAAACCAGGTTCAACTAAACCTCGAATTGGGTGAAATAAAAAGGAGAATGCCCATGGAATATTCATCGCAATTGGTGCGACCATCAGCACCAAATGAATTTTAATCTTCTTATTGCTTAAATTTTTTAAAATCTCCGAACCATTTGTACTCTTCCAATTTGGTGAGTCAAAGTAATAATTCTTTAAAAGAAAATATAAATTCAATACGAGCCAGCTAATGGCAAATAATGGTGAGAAGGCAACTGCGATTCCTGCAACTAAACAGATGCTGGCTAATCTACGAAGAGATAACTCTGAAAGTGATGAGTTTTTAAGAAACAGGTTGAAGAGAATTGGCAGAATAAAGGCGATAGCTAAGGTACCAACTCTTCCTTGGTTAATCGAGGTTAAAACTACGGGTGAAAATGCATAAAGAAGAGCGGCGGTAAATGCGGAATATCTTTGTAATTTAAAATTAATCGCAACTCGATAGAAGATTATGAAGCACAGAGTTGGTGCCAGGAAGAAGATTAAGGAAAGGAAAGTTTGCGGATTTCCTAGGGTAAAACTTGAGGAGATCGCAACTAATGGCAACCAGGTAGGAACCGCATTTGAACTTCCCAAACCTACTAAATGCCAGGAATCTATATACCGCTTGATTAACTCCATCGCTGAATCTGGTGCAACAGGCAACGCACCACCAGCCAGAGAGCCAAATCTATTTCTTGCATAAAAAATTGAAATGGTAACAGTGATCAAGATTCCAAAGAGCATCGGCTGCTTTGCTAATGATCTTAATTTAGAGAAGCTCTTAGCAGGTGCAGATTGCAACTCATCAAAGCTCTCATCAATTAAACCAATATCAGAGTAGCTCTTTGTCACTATTGCTTGGTCTTGATTTTTGCCAAATTTAAATGCATTAAAAATTGAGGATGAGATTCGCTCAAGGGTCAATCGATATCTAACACTCCTTGACGGAATAAATGGTTTAATTACTCGGGCACTTAAATACTTGCCTTCTTTGCGATACCTTCTAGATTTAATTAAATCAGCGGGCTTAAAGATTAATAGCGCGATAGCGGCAATTTCATCTGCGGCATATCCTGGCAATTTTGCTAGTAAGTAAATTATGGAGCGACCGATTGCAGTAAAGAGCAGTTGCACTGCAACCCATGGCAAAATCCATCGACTTGAATTTGCTAATAAAACAAAGGCTGCATTTCGTCGATCCAATAACAATGGCCGGTGAAGTAGCGCATCCCTTACATCAACACTTCTGCGCTCCGATGCAGCGGCTTCTGCGTGATACAAGATCGCCTCTCCTACACAAATTACAGAGTAGCCAGCGATATGAGCCCGCCAACCTAAATCCACATCATCTCTAAATAATTCAAGGCTTGGATCAAAACCACCAAGCTCTTCATACAGCGAGCGCTTAATCAACATTCCCGCTGTACTGACAGCTAAGACCATTTTGGTTTCATCATGTTGACCTTGATCATGTTCGCGCTCTTCTAAACCTGTCCAGCGAGAACCATTTTCAGTAATGCTGATGCCAGTTTCTAAAATATGTTTGCGGTCATACCAACCTAGAATTTTGGGACCGGCAATTCCAACTTGCGGGCGTTCTAGAGCAGCGGTTAATAATTGTTTTAACGCATGTCGATCTGGCGCGCAATCATCATGCAAAATCCACAGCCACTCATTGCTCTCACCTTGTGCATTAATTTGTAATTTCGGAAGGGTTGCAACCGCCGCAGCTATCGCTGAACCAAAGCCAGCCTCACGATCTTGTTCAATTACCTTGATGCCGGCATTTCGTAATAATTTTGGCGAGCCATCGATCGAGCCATTATCGACTGCGATTATCTGATCAATCTTTAATTTTTGTGAAGAGAGTGAGGCGACTACCTCGCTCAGCCAGGTAACTCCATCATGAGAAACAATGATGGCAGTGACATTTTGCTCAGTTAATACAGCGCTCACTGAAACACCGTATTGCATCTATACATAACGTGAGAAGTTAGGTGTTTAGCTGTATTGAAAAAACTTTTACGCAGCTTTACGCTGGACGACGCTTTAATCTGCGACGCTCGCGCTCAGATAAGCCGCCCCAGATACCAAATCGCTCATCATGAGCCAATGCGTACTCGAGGCACTCAGATCGCACATCACAGGAAAGACAGACTCGCTTAGCCTCGCGGGTGGAGCCACCCTTTTCTGGGAAAAATGCTTCTGGATCGGTCTGCGCACATAGGGCGCGCTCCTGCCATGAAAGGCCTTCCGATGAGATTACTAGGGCTGGTAACTCTGCGCGTGCTTCGGACATAACGCTCCTTCTAATCTTTGTGGCCCCATTAATGGGTAACCGCTATAGGAGAATTACACGCATGTAAGTACTTTAAGTCAAGTTGAGAGGGGGTGAATTCTGAGCCTAATTTAAGAGTTAAAACCCCAAATAATTATTTATTACAACAGTTCCTGCTGGAATTTTACAATTTGGTGCAATAAATGAATCAATCACTTTGCATCCCGCGCCAATTACTGCACCCTCACCAATAATTGAACCAGCGATCTCACTTTCACTCTCAACTACTACTTTAGGGTGAACAAATGAGCCATCAGAAATTGTGCAGCCATCTGCCACTGTTGCATCTGCGCTAATTATTGAATCACCGGCGTGAGATGGAGTAGCTGGTGAAAAAATTTTGCCGGTAATCAAATCCTTTGAAGCCTTAATCAAAGCGGCAGGAGTACCAATATCTAGCCAGTATGAAGCGTCAACAAAGCCAAATACTTTTTTATCAGCTGCTAATAATTGCGGAAAGCTCTCGCGTTCTACGGAGACAACTCGCCCCGATGGAATCTCATCAATCACAGAGCGATTAAAAACATAGCAGCCAGCATTAATCAAATTACTTGGTGGCGTATCTGATTTTTCGAGGAAGGATTTAACCCGATCACCTGGCAGTAATTCCACGCAACCATAAGCCCGAGCATCTGCGACCTGGGTTAAGTAAAGTGTTACATCTGCCTGCATCTGTTCATGAAATCTGATTTGTGCACTTAGATCATGAGCACTTAGAACATCGCCATTAAAAATTACTACCTGATCCGCTGGTGATAACAGGCTCGCTGCATTTCGAATCGCACCACCTGTACCTAAGGCGACCTCTTCAACTGCATATTTAATCTTGATGCCAAATGCTGATCCATCACCGAAGTAAGGTTTGAATACTTCAGCTAAATATGAGGTAGCTAAAACAATTTCCGAAATACCTGCTGCCCTGGCTTTTGCTATTTGATGCTCTGTAAAAGGAACACCGCCTACTGGCAACATTGGTTTAGGTGTTTTATTTGTGATTGGTTGTAGTCGAGTTCCCATTCCCCCGACCAGTAAAATTGCGGCAGTTTTCATGCGCTGATCCGCTCTGCAACTGATTTGATGTTCTCATCACTTGCCGTCAATGCGATTCGGATGAAACTCTGATCCCCGTAAAAACTTCCTGGTGTAACTAAAACACCAAGTGAGGCAAACCAATCAACACTTTGCCAACAATCCTCATTACGAGTGCACCAGATATATAAACCAGCTTCACTGTATTTAATAGTGAAACCACTCTTTTCTAGCGCCGGCTTTAAAATCTTGCGACGATTTTGATATCGAGCTGATTGCTCCTGTACATGGCTCTCATCAGATAAGGCTGCTGCCATCGCATTTTGAACTGGAAGCGGCACCATCATTCCGGCGTGCTTACGAATCTGGCGGATCTCATCAATTAACAATGGATCACCGACAATAAATGCTGCGCGATAGCCGGCTAAGTTTGAACGTTTAGAGAGTGAGTGCACCGCAATCAAATTTTTGTTATCCCCATCAGCTAACGCCAAAATAGATTTGGCATCATTGCTGAAACTCAAATAGCACTCATCACTTGCAACCACTGCGTTATTGCGCCGAGCCCAGGCAATTACCGCTATAAGTTGGTCCTCACTTTGTACCTGTCCAGTTGGATTAGATGGTGAATTGATCCAAGCTAAATCTGCTGCGGGCCAAGTGCTGGCATCAATGTCTACCGCCTGTGAATTACTTTTCGAAATTTTGCTGCCGACTAGGTATGTTGGATAGGCAACTGCTGGATATAAAACCATTTTGCTTTCAAGAAAGGTTGGTAACCAGGCAACTAACTCCTTTGAACCAATTACTGGTAAAACATCAAACTCACCACTAACTCCTAATTTTGCTTTTGCCCACTTTGAAATCACTTCGCGAAGTTGCGGAGTACCGGCAGTTAATGGATAACTTGGTGAGTTTGCTGATTTTATAAACTCATCTTGAATAAATTTTGGCGTGGCATCAACTGGTGTTCCTTGAGATAAATCAATAAATCCCGATGGATGCTGTTTAGCTTTTTCACCGTAGGGTGCAAGTAGATCCCAGGGAAAATCTGGAAGATTCAGGGAGTACTACTTTTCTTGTGGAGGAAGTGCGGCAACTGTTGGATGATCTTTTCCAACTGCGCCCATCTTTGC
>CAEZTV010000017.1_pt1 | contig 9198 bp, 8 predicted proteins | sample 7264311 | NCBI WGS metagenome assembly CAEZTV01 (sample SAMEA6813813, study PRJEB35770) | uncultured Actinomycetes bacterium | biome: Freshwater; feature: Freshwater reservoir; material: water | place: Czech Republic | collected 2017-08-18 | depth 0.5m m | reverse complement strand
ATCTTTGCTTCCATGGCATAGCTAGGAAGTACCATAAATGCAGTTGGGTACTTAGCCTTATTTGCAAAGCCGCTAAAGCCGGTATTCACAAAGAGTGAAGGAACATTGTTCGTGGCTAATTTTGCAGCGGTATATGCATTTGAGTGTGTTGCGGTACCAAGGGCTCCAACAATTGCGAATACCTTGTCATTTAAAACTAATTTCGTGGTCTGAGTAGCAGCAAGTCTTGGCAGGTACTTGTCATCATGAGAAATTAGGGTGATCTTTCGACCATTTACGCCACCATTTGCATTGATGTAATCAAAGTACGCCTTCATTGCGCCCGGAACTTTTCCGTATACAAGGCCGGCAGAACCTGACTTAGGTGATGAGATACCTAACTTAATTGAGGTAGCCGTTACGCCAGTTGTTTCAGTCGCTTGTGCTGGAACAGTGCTTAGCACCATTGCACCTGCGGTGATTAACGCTGAAGCGATAGCTGCTCGCCTCGTACGTGTATTTCTGATCATTTATTTCCTTCCCTAGTGTTTTCTTTTAAAAATATGTTCTGGACCGTTTGGAGTAAACATCACCGCTAAAATTAGCAGTGCGCTGACCAAGAATCCAGGTAAGGAGATGGCTAAGTTCTCAGAGCCACCGATACGCGTTACTAGCGACTCGGCGATCTCTGGAATCACAGCCAGGACCAACCCGCCAAGGATCACACCTTTTAGGTTATACAGTCCAGTAACCACGGCTCCAGTCAGCAGAAGAAATGAAAGGCTAAGCGGGAATGCGCTTGGTGATACACCAGTTATCAGCATTACCAGCAATCCCCCAGACAATCCTGCGACTCCAGAGCTGATGGCAAAGGCAACGACCTTTTGCTGAGCCACATTGACTCCACAGAGCTGGGCGGCAATTGGGTTATCGCGTAACGCCCTAAAAGTTCTGCCAAATCTAGATGCTGCAATATTTGCAACAAACCAAATAATTATTAAGGCTGCAAGAGCTGCTATCCAAAAAAGCCATTTGTATGGTGAGAAGTCATCGCCAAATCTTGCAGGTGTGGCTCCGACATCAAAGATTAAACCTTGTTGACCGCCCAGAATTGGAAATTGATTTGCAAGGGATGGCAGTGAAATTGCAAGTGCCAAGGTTGTTCCAGCCAGGTAAGGTCCACTAAATCTTGCAACCGCCGCACCTAGGAGCAGGCCGAATAAGCCGGCAACTAATGTTGCCATAATTAATGCAACGACTGGATGCCACTGTAAATTATTAAGTGTGAGCGCTCCGGCGTAAGCGCCGACCGCCATTAAAGCGCCGTGTCCTAATGAAAGTTGACCGCTGTAACCAGTTAATAAAATAATTGAGGCAATTCCTACTGCAAAGGTAGCAACTTCAACGCCTTTATAAAGTGAGAATTCATCCACCTGATTGCTCAGTAATAGAAGTAACCAACCAGCAAGAATGAACAAAAACAATCTCTTTCTCGGTGAATCAATTGATGAATGAACCTTCTTCGAGTGTTTGCTCTTGGAATGTTTTAGCATTTACGCACTCCTACCTTTCTTGCCAGCAAATAGGCCAGAAGGTCGCACTAATAAAACTAGAATCAAAACTACGAATGCGGTCGGAAATATCAATGCTGTACTTACGTAAGTGGTTACAAAGTTAATTGCAAAGCCAAGCACCATCGCACCGGCTACTGCGCCAACCATACTTTCTAAACCACCGATTACTGCAGCGATAAAACCAAAGACTAATAAAATGTCCATTGCGTTTGGAAAAAGATAAGTACTTGGTACATAAAGCATTCCCGCTAAGCCGCCAGCCGCTCCTGATATCGCCCAGCCAAGTGTTCGGACCATATCAACTTTAATGCCAGATAGTTTTGCAATCTCTGGTGAGTATGCAGAAGCACGAAGTGCTAATCCAATGTTGGTCTTTTGAAATAGTAAAGTTAATAAGATCATGGCAATTGCAACAGAACCAAGGACAAAAGCATTAAAGAGGCTAAAGGCAATTACCGTTCCATTTACATTAAAGCCGGCATTAGATACCGGTGGTTCAATTGATTGATTAGTTAATCCCCAAACAACTCCGATTACAGCTTCAATAATTCCCAGCAATCCTAGGGTTGCTACAACTGGTGCAATCAAAACAATTGGTCCAGATGTAACGCGCTTAAAGATTGGTCGCATAAAAAATCTATCAATAAAGGCACCAATAATTGCACCGCTAATAATTGCTGCAACAAATGCAATCCAATAAGAGCCAGTTCTTTGAATAACTTCATAGCCAATATAAGTAGTCAGAACTGCTTGACCGGCTTGAGCAAAGTTAACTACTCGAGTCGAGCGCCAAACTAGAACTAACGCTAATGCCATCAATGCATAAATCGCACCAGATGATAATGAGGTAAGTACTGCTGTAATAAATTGTGTCATTTTAAATTCCGCATCTTAAATACCTAAGTAAGCAGCGCGCACTGCTGGGTCATTGAGCAAGGTCTGTGCATGATCAACTGCAACTACTGTTCCTAAATTTAAAACGACTCCGATATCAGCAATCTTTAAAGCACCCATGGCATTTTGTTCAACAAGAACTACCGTTAAATCCATTTTTGTAGTCAGGCCTTTAATTGTCTGAAAGATTTGTTCAACAATTAATGGCGCTAATCCCAAAGATGGCTCATCCAATAGAAGCAGCTTTGGTCTGGCAATAAGTGCGCGACCAATCGCTAACATCTGTCGCTCACCACCAGATAAAGAGCCAGCATTTTGTTTTATACGTTCACCTAAGATTGGAAAAAGTTCAATTACCTCTGCTGTTGCCGCCGCAACATCTTTTTTATCTTTTCGCCATAAACCGGCGAGCGCTAAATTGTCTTTGACTGATAACTCAGTGATTACAGATTTTCCATCTGAAACATGCATGATGCCACTGCGGGCTAAATTCTCTGGCCGAGTATTTAAAATTGATTTGCCATTCCAACTAGCGCTGCCGTTTTTTACCTCTTTTAAACCAGATAAGGCACGAAGCAATGTAGTTTTGCCAGCACCATTTGAACCAATAATTGCAGTGAGCTTTCCTCTTGGAACAAGAAATGAGAGGTTGTTGATTGCGCGAATTGCGCCATGATCAACCGTTAGATTGTTAACGATTAAGCCGTTCAATTGTTTACTCCAAGGTAGGCAGCGATAACCGCTGGATCATTTCTGACGGTTTCAACCTGGCCACTAGAGATTACTTCGCCAAAATTTAAAACATACAGCCTGCTACAAACAGACATCACAACATCCATATGGTGTTCTACGAGAAGAACTGAGCAGCTAGAAGCCAAGTTGTGAATCAGGCTATTCATCCACTCAATATCTTGTGCACCCAACCCACCTGCCGGCTCGTCCAGTAGCAGAATCTTTGGCTCACTGACCAGAGCGCGAGCAATTGCAACCCGCTTAGTAACTGGGTAAGGAAGGGAGTCTGCTCTGCGATCTGCAATTCCTGATGCGTACACACGCTCTAGTGCAACCATTGCCCGTTCACGTAAGCGTTTTTCATCTCGCCCACTTAAACCAAGAGCTCCACTAATTAAGCCACTCTTTGAAAATTTTGTCGCACCAATCATTACATTCTCAAGAACTGTTAACTCTGGAAATAAACCCACGCCTTGTAATGTTCTAGCGATTCCTAGATCAATTAACTCGTGGGGTTTTGGCCACTTATGGCTCTTGCCATTTATCTCTAATTCACCAGAGTCAACACCAACAATTCCACTTAAGGCATTAAACAAAGTTGTTTTACCGGCACCATTTGGCCCAATTAATCCGACAACCTCATTAGTGTGTAATTCAAGATAGATATCAGAGAGCGCCTTTAGGCCGCCAAATGAAACAGAGAGGTTTTTTATCGACAGTAAATCAGAGCTGTTACCCACGAGGGTAGATTCTAGGCACGCGTGGGCCAATTCGGGTAACAATCTCATAATTTATGGTGCCCGCTGCGCTCGCCCAATCATCAACTGTGTATTCACCGAGAGCGCCATCGCCAAAAATCACAACCTCATCCCCAGTTTTCGCATTTGAGTTTGCACCAAGATTTACAACAAATTGATCCATTGAAACCCGCCCCAATAACGGTGCGCGGTGGCCAGCTATAAATACGCCAGCTAAATCACTTGCATTGCGCGGAATGCCATCTGCATATCCCATTGCAACGATTCCAATTTTTGTATCGTTAGCCACGGTCGCACTTCCACCATAGCCAACTTTAGCGCCAGCCTCTGCATCTTTTACCAAGTGTAATTTAGCTTTTAACTTCATCGCTGGCTTTAAATTAAACTTACCTGAATCTCCTAAGGTATTTACATCTGGCGATAATCCATACAAACCAATTCCCCATCGCACAATATTTTTCACTGCATCATTATTTGTCAGAGCAGCGGCTGAGTTAGCAATATGCACAAATTGCGGATTTATACCTTGCGCAATCAAAGTTGCTAGCCGCTTATGAAAAATATCTAATTGTTGTTGATTGAAAGCTTGATCTGGTTCATCAGCCCGAGCAAAGTGTGACCACAAGCCAACTACTTCAACTCCATTATCTTTTACCGCTTTGGCAATTTGCGAAACAAACTCTGGCCATTCACTTCGCACGCCACCTCGAGTCATTCCAGTGTCAACCTCTAGATGAATTCTTGGCACAATATTTGCGGCTCTGCCAGCATCGATTACCTCTTCAAGTAATTCGACGGAAGAAACAGAGAGATCGATATTGTTTTTGATGGCAATCTTTAAATCCTCACCAAGTGGTGTCAGCCAGCAAATTAAAGGTGCCTTAACTCCAGCAGCGCGTAATGCAATGCCCTCTTCTAGAAGTGCTGTGCCTAGCCAATCTGCTCCGGCAGTAACTGCTGCTTTTGCAACTGGGATTAAACCATGACCATATGCATCTGCTTTAACAACCGCTAAGACTTGAACATTTGTTTTATCTTTTATTAATTTTAAATTATGTGCAATCGCACTTAAATCAACCTCTGCAACCGCGCGTGACATGAAATAACCTTATCGTTTAGCGTTTATGAAGGCTGGCGAGCAGATGGAATGCTGCGATCAACTGCAATTATTGCAACCAATAATGAGGCGCCTATGAACAAGCCACCTAACAGGTCAGAGAACCAATGGGTATTTCGATACAGGGAAACCAAGCAAACTGCCACTGTAATTATTGAAACTAGCCAGGTTAATCTGAAACCTTCAAATGGACCCTTGTGTGAGTAGCGGTAGATCAAATAAGCAAATATGCCCCATGTGAGAACAGCATTTGCCGCATGTCCACTTGGGTAGGACAGTCCACTATCTGTAAAAAATAAATCAAAACCAGAGTGCGGTTTGGTTCTACCAAAAAGTAATTTAGATGCACCAACAAATAAATTTAAAACTAGTAAAGAAAGCAGCGAAAGGTTAAGCGGGCGCCAAGATTTATATCTGCGGCTGATCAAGATGGCAGTAATTAGTAAGACAATTGCAGTAACGCTTCGTAGACCTAGATCATCGATTAAGATTATGTGTAGCGGGGTTTGATCTGGCGACACTAATAGGGTGTCGCGCTCATAAATCCACTCATCTAATCTGCGCAACCAACCATTTGCCAAGACTTGCTGGGTAATTAGTAAGTAAATTGCAAAGAAAAGTACTGACAGTTTTATTGCGGTATTCATCTGCTTTCTTCTTACTTCAAGCATTTATCTCACTACTCCACCGTTACTGATTTTGCTAAATTTCTTGGCTGATCAACATCGTTGCCACGAGCAATTGCCATTTCATAGGCAATTACTTGAAGTGGCACAACTGAAAGAACAGGTTGTAAAAATTGATGTACCTGTGGAGTTCTGATCAAGTGATCTGCACTCTTAAATTCAAACTCACTGATCGCAATTACAACCGCCCCTCGTGCTTTAACCTCTTGAATATTGCTAGCCATCTTCTCTGCCAAAACCGAGCCCTCTGGTGGCATGATGGCAACCACTGGTGTTCCGATATCAATTAATGCAATCGGTCCATGCTTAAGTTCCCCACCGGCAAATCCTTCGGCATGCATGTAAGCCAGCTCTTTTAACTTCAACGCACCTTCTAGCGCGGTTGGATAACCAACATGTCTTCCCAAAAACAAAATTGATTGCGAATCCTTAAGTGTTCTAGTTAAGGCTCTTAGTGGCTCTACCGTTTCCAATACCTGCTCTACCTTCGCTGGAAGCTGCGATAGCTCAGTAGAAATCTCATTAAATAATTTTCGATCTATCACCTTCAATTGTTGGCCAATATGTAAGCCAATTAAATACATCGCAATAAGTTGAGTGGCAAATGCTTTAGTTGATGCAACAGCTATTTCTGGCCCTGCGTGGGTATAGAGAACCGCATCTGATTCACGTGGAATAGTCGAGCCATTTGTATTGCATACTGAAAAGATAGTTGCACCTTGCTCTTTAGCGTGACGCATCGCCATTAATGTATCCATCGTTTCACCTGATTGTGAAATTGGAATCACCAATGTTTTTTTATCAATACTTGGTTCGCGATAACGGTACTCGGAAGCAAGTTCAACATCTACTGGTATGCCTGACCACTTTTCAATTGCATACTTGCCAACTAATCCAGCGTTATAGGCGGTGCCACACGCAATAATTACGATTTTGTTAAACCTCTTGAATTTTAAACTAACTTCTAAACCTGACAAGCGACCAATCAATGTGTCAGCGATTGCCTTTGGTTGTTCATAAATCTCTTTTAACATAAAGTGTGGGTAGCCACCGCGCTCAGCAGCACCAGCATCCCAAGAGATTTCATACTCCTTTGGTTTCATGATCTTGCCAGTTAAATCTGTTACAACCACGCCATCTGGTGAGATCTCAACTACTTGATCCTGGTCTAATTCAAGTGCCACTTTTGTGTATGAAATAAATGCGGAAACATCTGATGCTAAGAAGTTTTCACCCTTGCCTACGCCAACGACTAGTGGCGAGTTGCGCCTAGCACCAACAATTGATTTTGGATTATCTGCGTGCAACGCTAGTAATGTGAAGGAGCCACGTAATTGTTTACAAACATCCCGCATCGCAGCTGCTAAATCGCCGTTATGCATCTTGCGTGCATCGCTTAATAAATGCACGACCGATTCAGTATCAGTCTCGGATTTAAATTTATGGCCACGTTTTTCAAGTTCAGCACGAAGCTCAACATAATTTTCAATAATTCCATTATGAATTAAAGCCAACTTGCCTTCATTATCTAAATGTGGATGTGCATTGGTATCTGTTGGTCCGCCATGCGTTGCCCAACGGGTATGGCCAATACCACTTGTTGTTATCGGAGTATTTTTGAGTGCATCTTCAAGATTTATCAATTTCCCGGCACGTTTTTCAACAAACAATGGTTTTCCGATTTGTGTTGGTAATGCGATTCCAGCGGAGTCATAGCCACGGTACTCAAGGCGACGTAATCCTTCAATTACCGGCTTAAGAGCGGAGCTGCTTCCGGTATAGCCAACTATGCCGCACATTTAGAAAACTCCTTAAAAGAATTACTTAAGTTCTGATCTTACTAGTTCAGCTAATGAATCTGCGATCTTCTGCGCGGTTTGCATCTCTTTTGCTTCTACCATAACTCGGATTAATGATTCAGTGCCAGATGCGCGAACCAAAATTCTGCCATTAGTGCCTAGCATTTTCTCTTGTTCTGCAATGTAATCACTAATTTTATTTGATGCCGCTAACTTCTCTCGCTTAACATTTTTTACATTAATCAGTACTTGTGGGTACTTCTGCATCTTTGATGCAAGTTCATTTAGAGATTTCTTTGATTTAACAACAACCTGCATGACCTGAAGCGCTGTTAATAAACCATCGCCAGTATTTGAGAAATCCCGCAAAATAACATGGCCAGATTGTTCACCACCTAGTGAGTAATTATTAACCAGCATATTCTCTAGGACATATCGATCACCTACCGCTGTCTTAACTACTGCAACTCCATCTGCCTCCATGGCATTTACAAAACCAAGATTGCTCATAACGGTGCCTACTACAGTTTTTTTGTTTAGTTTATTTTCACTCATTAGTGCATTGGCTAAAATCATTAATATGTAATCACCATCGATGACCTGACCTTTATGATCGATTAACAAACAACGGTCAGCATCGCCGTCATGGGCGATACCTAAATCAGCACCTGATCTCTTGACTTCAGAAATAAGATTTTCAAGGTGGGTAGATCCACAATTTTCATTTATATTCCAGCCAGTCGGAGTTGCTGAAATCGCAGTTACTTTTGCACCGGCTTTTTCATATGCAAGAGGTGCAACAAATGAGGCGGCGCCATTTGCGCAATCAACAACTACTTTGAGTCCTGCCAAATCTGTCTTGATTGTGGCAAGTAGGTAGGAAAGATATTTTTGCTTTGCTGAATCATCATTAATTATTCGACCAACATCGTTACCAGTTGGGCGATCCCAGGGCTCACCTAGATGGGCTTCAATTTGTGCCTCTACTGAATCAGCTAATTTGTCGCCGCCTCGCGCAAAAAACTTAATTCCATTATCTGGCATTGGATTATGGGATGCGCTGATCATGACGCCAAGATCTGCACCAGACTCTTTAACTAAGTATGAGATTGCAGGAGTTGGTAGAACTCCAACCCGATAAACATCAACACCGGCACTGGTTAAACCAGCAACAACGGCAGCTTCTAGAAAATCCCCAGATGCACGTGAATCTTGTCCAACAATTGCTTTTGGACGATGACCTGAAAACGCACCAATTTCGCCAAGGATATGTGCGGCAGCGATTGCTAAATCAACAGCAAGTTCTGCGGTGAGATCTTTATTTGCAACACCTCGTACACCATCGGTGCCGAAGAGGGCCATAGATTTACAGAGTAAGGTTAAATTAACGCTTGCTGTATTGAGAACGCTTACGGGCTTTCTTAAGTCCGTACTTCTTACGTTCAATCACACGAGCATCGCGAGTTAAGAACCCTGCCTTCTTAAGTGAAGGACGGTTTGCATCAGTATCAATCTCATTTAATGCACGTGCGACACCAAGTCGAAGTGCGCCAGCTTGGCCAGATGTTCCGCCACCTTGAATACGTGCAAAAACATCATAAGTATTTTCAGCACCAATTGTGCGGAATGGTTCAGAGACAGCTTGTTGGTGAACTTTGT
>CAEZTV010000016.1_pt1 | contig 9470 bp, 7 predicted proteins | sample 7264311 | NCBI WGS metagenome assembly CAEZTV01 (sample SAMEA6813813, study PRJEB35770) | uncultured Actinomycetes bacterium | biome: Freshwater; feature: Freshwater reservoir; material: water | place: Czech Republic | collected 2017-08-18 | depth 0.5m m | reverse complement strand
AAATTTGTAGTATTGATCATCAAATGGATCTAGGAATGCCCCAAAACGGTTGACTCGATTGGGTGTTGTTACGACTAGTGTTGTAACAATAATTCCTACAAGTAATATTCCGTACCCAAACTGTTTTAATGCTGCACCAGATATAAAAACTAGGCCACCTAAAATTCCAAAGATAAGGATTGCAGTACCTAAATCTCGTTGTACTAGGACAAAGCTTTCGATCACAATTGCTCCTGGCAAAATCACAAATAGTGGATTCTTAATAAATCCATCCGAGCTCTTACTCTCACTCTTTCGCAGATGCAGAGCGCACCATAAAATCAGGGCAAATTTTGCAAATTCAGATGGTTGCAAGGTAAAGCCAGCAAATTCAATCCAGTTACGATTTCCATTTACGTTCTTTCCTAATCCCGGCACAAATGGCAGGGCTAAAAAGAAAATTGAAAGAAGTAATGAAAACCTTGCCACTACCAACCAGATAGCCCCTTTTACGCGGTATGCCCAGTAAGCACTAAAACTGCCTAAGATAAAAAATAGGAATTGTTTAATAAAAATTGAGTAGGTAGATCCATTATCTTGCAGGGATTCAACGGCTGAAGCCGAAAGCACCATTGTTAAACCGATGCCCGATAATGCGATGACCGACCAAAGTATTAAATAAAAAGGTAGTTCTGGACGTAGGAAAATTCCTCTATAACTTTTAGCGGTAGTGGAGCTACTCATTTGAGCACACCAGAATTCAAATCTTTAACCGTCTTGGCAAAGATCTCTCCCCGTTCTGCATAAGAAGAGAATTGATCCATTGAGGCGCACGCTGGTGCTAACAAAACTGTGTCGCCAGGTTTGGCTAATTCGGCAGCTAGTTTCACGACCTCGATTAGCAACGCCTCTTTGCTCTCCTTGAAATCAATTAAGTGTATTGGGATATTTGGCGCAAATTGAGTCAATGAATCTTTAATTACATCTCTATCTTTGCCTATCAAAATAGCCGCTTTGATTCGAGGAGCACATCGCTTCACTAGTTCATCCATGCTGGCCCCCTTTGCAAGACCTCCTGCAATCCAGATGACATTTAAATTAGCCATAATCGCAGCAGATGCGGCGTGAGGGTTTGTTGCCTTTGAATCATCGATCCAGGTAATTTGATCAAAGTTGCCAACTATTTCCATTCTGTGGTGATCTGATGAAAATGATTTCAATCCCGCTTTGATATCAGAGTAAGAGATCTTTAAAGACAGAGCCAAGGAAGCCGCGGCCATAGCATTTAAAATATTGTGTGGAACTGTTGGCTTAACATCAACAATCTCAGCGATTTCACCAGCTTGAAGTTGGGTCGGTGAAAATGCGCGATCAACAATTAATTCCTCAACCAATCCAATCTCCCCCGGCGCCGGGGTATCTAGTGAGAACCAAATAACACCAGTTTGATTCATATGACGGCTGGCTAAGAATGGATCTGATTTATTGATAAAGCTCTGCTTGCTCTGAGATAGAAGTTTTAACTTAGCTTTTGCGTAATTTTCAAATGATCCATGCCAATCAATGTGATCTTCTGCAATATTCAAGACTGCAATTGATTCATACTCTGGCAGTTCACTCCAATCTATTTGAAAGGAGGAGAGTTCTAGCGCAAGTATCTGGCGAGCAGGCTTTCGGCAAACCGCAGAAATCACTGGTTCGCCCAGATTGCCACATGCAAGTGCGTTAATTTTTGCGGCATCAAAGATGCTTTGCACCATCTGGATGGTTGTTGTCTTGCCATTGGTTCCAGTCAGTCCTACCCATTTTTGATCGGGTGCAATCTCTTTCTTTATCAACCAGGCTAAATCCAGTTCACTTTTTACTTCTGCGCCAGCATCAATCATTTTCTTAACCACTGGATGATCTTTTCGCCAACCCGGTGAAACAATAACTAATTCGATAGTGCTAGGAATCAAATCAATCTCAGAGATTAGTTGAGTTTGTGACTGCTTAACTTTTTCATCAAAAAATATGACTTGTGCACCAAAATCAATTAAGGTTTTTGCAACTGCCTGACCGGTAATTCCGGCACCAACCACTAGACACTCTTTGCCCTTCAGTTGGGCAATAAATGACATGTTATGAAACCACCCATTGGGCGTAAAACAGGCCAAGGCCAGCGGCAACTCCTAAGCTGGCAATAATCCAAAAACGTATAACAATTGTTACCTCACCCCAACCAAGTAACTCAAAATGATGTTGCAAAGGAGCCATTTTAAATACTCTTTTACCACCACTGATTTTGAAGTATGCAACCTGAATAATTACTGATGCGGTAATTAATACAAATAGAAATCCAAGAACTGCTAACAAGAGTTGAATTCTCAATGTAATTGCAATTCCTGCTAAGGCTCCACCCAAAGCCAAGGAACCAACATCTCCCATAAAAATCTTTGCCGGTGATGCATTCCACCATAAAAATCCACCGCAAGCTCCAGCAAAAGCTGCTGCCAATACCGCTAGATCAAGTGGGTCTCGAACGTTATAACATTTTAATCCAGGAGATACCGCGCAACTTTGGCCAAACTCCCAAACACCAATCAATATGAAAGCGATGAAAACCATAACTGCAGCACCAGTAGCTAAACCATCTAGGCCATCAGTTAAATTCACGCCGTTGCTTGTGCCAAGCACCATGAAAACTACCCAAATGATTACTAACAAAATAGAGAGTTTTATTGATGTATCACGAACAGTTGATAGGTTGGTAGAGATCGGAGTTAAACCATCTCTATCTGGAAATTGTAAGCCGGCGTAGGCAAATCCACTTGCCGCTATTACTTGTCCAAATACTTTCTGTCTAGCAGTTAAACCAAGAGATCGCTTTTTTGCAACCTTTAAATAATCATCAATAAAGCCTACAAATCCCAGCGCTATAACTAAGGCCAGTACCAAAAGTGCAGATGTTGTCATTGCAATTGAGGTAATTAGATGACTTAAGCCGTATCCGAGAGTTGCTGCTGAAATTAAAATCAAACCACCCATGGTTGGAGTTCCACGTTTTGTATGGTGGGTAGTTGGTCCATCCTCTCTGATAAATTGACCAAAGCCCTTTTTAGCTAAATATTTTATTAATACCGGAGTTACAAAGAATGCGAATAGGGCAGAGATTCCACCGGCGAGCAAAATACCTCTCAAGAGTTCTCCCCCTCTTGCTTGTTTTGTAACTGCAATTTGATTTGATCTGCTAAATCTTCAAATTTCTCAGACCTTGATGCTTTTAGTAATAAGACATCACCCGCTGAAAAATTACTAACCAACTGTAAAACAGCGTTGTGGTCTGAGCAGTAATGAAAACCCATTTGAGCTAGAGTTTCTTTTTGATCCTGGTTGTTGTTAATGCCTTTGCCACCATAAAGATCGCATCCCACCGCCACAAAATGATCAACTCCCATTTCAGCACCGTAATTGAGTACCTCTAAATGACGCTCGGACTCAGTGATGCCTAATTCATGCATTTTGCCAAGTATTGCCCACGATGCTCCGCCACTTATTTGTGTCAAAATAATTAAACTTTTCAAGGCAGCCTTCATGCTCTCGGGATTTGCGTTGTAATAATCATGAATAATCGTGATGCCAGCAACCTCTTCAACCTGCATGCGCCATTTACTCATTGACTCAGATGTAGTTAAACCATCTGCAATTTTTTCATTACTAACTCCTAAAGCAAAAGCTGCAGTTGCGGCGGCAAGGGCGTTAAGAACCTGATGCTCTCCTAGTTGCGCAAGTGACACCGGAACTCGACCAGTTGGAGTGACTAAATCAAAATGAGCATAACCGCCAGGTAATTCAAGGTTACCTGCTCGTACATCTTCGCCAATAATTAGTTTCTTAAGATCCAAGCCATCTGCCATTTTTGGTGTGAACTTATCTTGATTTCCTAATACAGCGGTTGCTCCTGCAGGTAAAGCTCTAATTAATTCACCTTTAGTTTTAGCAATCCCTTCAACAGAACCAAATTCAGACAGATGAGCTGTTCCTACTACTAGAACAACTCCGACGTTTGGTGAACTCACTCTGGTTAACAAATCTATATCGCCAGCATGCCTAGCTCCCATTTCGAGAATACAAAATTGAGTTTTTTCATCTGCTCTTAAGATGGTTAATGGCAATCCAATATCGGTGTTTAAATTTCCTTTAGTCGCTACGGTGTTACCAACTTGGCTAAGAATTGAAGCCAGATACTCTTTGGTTGTTGTCTTGCCCTGTGACCCAGTAATACCAATTACCTTCATATTTGGCAGTAAATCCCTTACCGCTTTACTCAACAGTAGAAGTGCAGCTCCGACATCCTTTACCAGAATAGAAGGGTGAGAAACTGGTTTTGATACCAAGGCAAATTTTGCACCATTAGAAATTGCATCAGCAACATAATCATGACCATCAACTTTTTCGCCAATAAATGCGGCAAAGAAATTATCCACTGTTGCAGCCTTTGAGTTAATGACTGGGGTTTGGTTAAGTATTTCATCTTCGGCTATTGCAACTAGTTCACCGGAAACGATTTGCGCAAACTCTTTAGCTGAAATTTTAATCATGAGTCTTAACTTTTCTTCATCTGAGTTTTTATCTTTAGAATAATGGCATTTTCAAGCTCAAGAAAATCATCAAAGGGATAGATCTGGCCATTTACCTCTTGGCCGGTTTCATGGCCTTTACCAAGCAACAACAATGTGTCCCCATGCTCTGCCACTGAGACAGCATATGCAATCGCCTCTTTTCGATCTGTAATTACCCGGTTGAGGCTTTTTATTTCATTATTACCAACCATCTGCAAAAGTATGGTTTCAGCAGATTCTCCCCTTGGATTATCACTTGTAAAAACTGCAACATCTGATCCGTTTAAAAGAGAATTACCCATAATTGGGCGTTTGCTTTGATCGCGATCGCCACCACACCCTAAAACAGCAATTACCTTGCCAGATGTAAAGAGTTGGGCAGTTTTTAAAACCCGATCAACTGCATCTGGTGTGTGTGCATAATCAATAATTGCGTTAAAACTCTGGCCAAGATCTAACTTTTCAAGCCGTCCAGCAATGCTTTGTAATGCTGGAATTACTTGTTCAATTTGTGAAGTTGTTAGACCAGTTTCAAAAGCAATGGCTACCGCTAAAAGTAAGTTATCTAAGTTGTAGTCGCCAAGTAACTTGTAATCACAATTTATTACGTCGGCACCTTGGTGCATTATTGAAACTTTATAGCCATCCTCTTTGGATTTATAGGATGAATAGCTCCAATCAGCCTCTTTATTTTGACGAGAAACGGTAATTACCGGCATTTTAATTTCAGAATGTAGACGCTTACCGTATGGATCATCGATGTTCACAACTGCTTTATCACTTAGTTTGTCAGTGAATAATTTTGCTTTAGCTAGGTAGTAACTCTCCATATCGCCGTGAAAATCTAAATGATCTTGAGTTAAATTTGAGAAAGCGCTAACTTGAAAGTGGGCACCATTTACTCGACCAAGTTCTAGGGCATGGCTAGAAACCTCCATCGCTAGGTGAGTAATCTCTTTTTGCACCATCATCGCCGCAATTGACTGAAGATCACTGGCCTCGGGTGTAGTCCTACTTGATTCAAACTTAACGCTTCCAGCCTCAACCCCAAGGGTTCCAATAACACCTGATGAAAGACCAGCTAACTGCCATAACTGTTTGACCAGATTTGAGGTAGTTGTCTTTCCATTTGTTCCGGTGACACCAACTGCAATTAAGGATTTAAATGGTGAGCTGTAAAACCAGGCACTAATTTCTCCGACAAGTGATCGCGGATCAGATGTGGCAAAGTATGGCACCTTGATTTCTATTTCTTGCTGTGCCCGATCAGAAAGAATTGCTACTGCGCCATTTTCGATCGCTTGATTTACAAAATTAATTCCATGAGTTTTATTACCAGGCAAAGCAATAAATAAATCCCCTGGTTTAACTGATTGAGCGTTTAGTTTAACGCCAGTAATTGAAATATCTTTAGTGAATAATGATGGGTTGAACTCTGCTAAATTTTTTGCAGAAACATCTGGAGTCGGCAGCGTTGCGCTCAATTTACTCACTTTGTTTCTTGTTATTTGATGAATTAGCTTTGAGCGCAAATATGGTTTCAGCCGCAGGTGTTGGTTTAACTCTTTCATTTTGTAAAACAAAGCTCATTACTTTTTTAAATACTGGGCCAGCAAGTAAACCTCCCCAGTGCAACCCTTTTGGATCCTGAATAGTCACGCTAATAACATATTTAGGTTCATCAGCTGGTGCAAAACCAATAAAGGAGGCGGTGTATCCGCTATAGCAGCCGCATCTAGTGTTATATCTTTGAGCAGTTCCCGTTTTTCCAGCTACTCGGTAACCATCAATTGCAGCAGATGGAGCTGTTCCAGTGCTTGAAACCACGCCCTCCATCATAAGTCGCATCTCGGCCGCTGTTTGATCACTTAAAACACGAAGCCCTTCAGTTGTTTTTGCTGGGGTATATCGACCGTTTTGATCAACTACGCCAGCCAAAATTGTGGGGTTAACTCTGACGCCATTATTTGCAATCGTGGCGAAAACTGAGGTGGCCTGCATGGCAGTTAATGAGTATCCCTGCCCAAATGAGATTGTTGGAAGTGAAACACCAGACCAATCTTTAACTGGGTGCAAAATTCCAGCTGATTCACCAGGCAATTTTGAGTTTGTGCTTTCACCAATTCCAAATTTTCGAAGATAATCATAAAGTGTATTTTTTCCAAGCATCTGTCCAACTTGGATCGAGCCAGTGTTGCTTGATACCGCCAACATTTTAGTTGTCGTCATTTTTACTGTTGGATGCTTCTCATGGTCACTAAAGGTTCGATCATAAATTTTCATTGAGTATGGGATTGTAAATACAGTATCGGGTCTAATCTTTTTCTCTTCTAGCGCAGCAGCAACAGTAATAACCTTGCCAGTAGATCCTGGTTCAAAAACCTCTTGCACCGATGGATTATTTAGTTTTTCTAAAGTTATGCTCTTTGAATCGTTAGGATCAAATGTTGGTGCGCTGGCTTGAGCCAAGATGTGCCCAGTTTTTGGATCCATTACAACTACTGTGCCAGATTTTGCTCTTGAGGAAGTGACTGCTTGGTTGATCGCATTTTGTGCTACCCATTGCACATCACGATCTATCGTTAATCTAATACTGGTGCCAGATTTTGCTTCTACTTGAACTTGTTGTGAGCCCGGAATAATACTGCCACGACCATTTGCGTAAAGATATTTACCATTCACACCACTTAACATTGGATTCAATGATGATTCAACGCCGGAGGCGCCCACTCCTTGATCGTTAATGATTCCAACTAGGGATGCAGTTAATGGCCCGCTGGGATAATCTCTAATGAAAGAACGCTCTGGCACAAAGCCACCTATTCGCTTTGTAATGCCATCACTCTCTGACATGACCGAGCTGTTGTAGGCAGATATGGTGGCGTTGACTTCTCGCCAAATTGCGGGAGCAACATCTTTTGCAATTAAAACATAACGTCTGACTCCAGTTAGTTCAGGCTCTAGCTGCTCTGGAGTTACTCCCAAGATAGGTGCTACTAAATCCGCAGCTGTTTGCGGGTCATTTATTAATAGTTGATCTACGGCAATATTAATCGCAGAAACACTTCTGGCTAACTCGATGCCGTTGATATCGTAAATAGTTCCACGAGGTGCAAGTAAAGTCCCAGATTTTGTTAATTCATTCTGAGAACGCTCAACAAAACCTGCTGCTCTAACCGCTTGTAGATCAATTAAGCGAAGGGAAAACAACATCAGGATTACCAGGGCAATTGCTACCACTTTACGAATGCGATCATGCACTAATTGCTGTTGAGTTAAATACACTTTACTCATGGCTTAATCTCATTTGAGGTAAGGTCAAGAAATTTTGGATTGATATTTACAATCATGCCCATCTCAACTGCGTTTTGCGCTAATTTGTCAGGGGAAGATTTCGCTGCAACCTCTCTTAGAATTGCCTCTCGCTGATCAGCCAAGGTCGTAGCTTGAATCTTTAACTCCTGCAATTTAAATGCATCTTGAGTAAGGGCGGTATTGATGATCAAAAGAGACATTAGTCCCCCAATAAAAACGGCACCCACTACAAATCCGAATGTGTGGTTGTCGGCTTTTTTGCCATTGGCTAATTCGGGAACCAGGCGAAGAACTACCTTGTTGGTATTTTCACTTACTACTTTTCGAGAACGCTCTATCGCAGGTGCAAAATCAAAAATTGCCATTATGCAGCCACCCTCTCAATCGCCCGTAAGCGCATAGATTGGGAACGTGGATTTAAATCTTGCTCTGCTAAATCAGCACCTTCACTACCATTTAAAAGTAATTTAAATTTTGCAGCAGAGTTAGGTAGATCCATTGGTAAACCCAACGGAGTGGTTCCTTTAGTAGCTTCGGCAAAAAAATTTTTTACTATTCGATCTTCTAAAGATTGGTATGACATAACAACAATTCGGCCACCAATTTTTAAGGAGTTAAGCGCTGCCGGAATTGCACTCTCTAATATTGATAACTCTTGATTTACTTCTATGCGAAGGGCTTGAAAGGTACGTTTTGCAGGGTTTCCACCTGTACGACGAGCCGGAGCCGGAATTGACTCCTTTACTATCTCGGCTAAATCTTTAGTTGTGTTTAATTTGCCTAGATTCCTGGCTTTAATAATGTTTTCGGCAATCTTGCTGGCAAATTTCTCTTCACCAAATCTCTGGAGCAACTTAGCTAATTGACCGTGTGAATAGGTATTCAAAACTACTGCTGCAGTTAGGGGTGCACTTTGATCCATGCGCATATCTAGTGAAGCCTCTTGCGAATACGCAAATCCCCTTGCAGCATTATCTAATTGCATAGAAGAAACGCCCAGATCAAAGAGAATGCCATCTACTTTTGTGATCTTTAAATCAGAGAGTACATTTTCAATTTGATCATAAGTCGAATGAACTAAAGTTATACGATCTGAATATGGTGCTAGGTTGGCAGCGGCAAGATCGAGTGCTGATTGGTCTCGGTCGATTCCAATTAAATGTAGAGTTCTAAATCTTTCCAACAATAGTTTGGCATGACCGCCAGCTCCAAGAGTGCAATCAATGATTACCGCCTCTGGATTTTTTTCAATTACGGGAGTCAATAGCTGAATACAGCGTTCTAACGCAACTGGCACATGATTTAACTCTGCATTCATTTACTTCCCCTTTCAGCTAGAAATTTCTTACATTTAATTACTTTTAAATTTTTGATATCAACTTTGGTCACCGCCACTAGGTGGCTTGAAAGATCTAGCGAATAAATTCGCTAGATCAGGCCGACGGAGTCGAACTCTTTAAAGTTATGCGCGGCACCGGGGAAGTGGCGCCGCGAATCTTTAGTGAGTGGCGGTGGCCGAAATTGATATCTAGAACAGTCCGGGTAGTACCTCCTCAGATACATCTGCGAAAGTTT
>CAEZTV010000015.1_pt1 | contig 9552 bp, 8 predicted proteins | sample 7264311 | NCBI WGS metagenome assembly CAEZTV01 (sample SAMEA6813813, study PRJEB35770) | uncultured Actinomycetes bacterium | biome: Freshwater; feature: Freshwater reservoir; material: water | place: Czech Republic | collected 2017-08-18 | depth 0.5m m | reverse complement strand
CTAGCTCCAAATGGCGCAATCATTAAGGTTTCAGCAGCATCACCACATCTATTAACTCATAAAGGTAAAGCATTAGTCTTTGATGAGATTGAAGATTATCTAAAGGTTGCAGATAACGATGATCTACCAGTTACCGCAGATAGCATTTTAGTTTTGCGTAATTCTGGTCCAAAGGGTTATCCAGGTTTTCCAGAGGTTGGAAATTTACCAATGCCTAAAAAAATGCTTGAACAAGGTGTTACGGATATGGTCCGAATCTCTGATGCTCGCATGAGCGGAACCGCTTATGGAACAGTTGTACTTCACGTTTCACCAGAATCAACTGTTGGTGGACCACTAGCTTTTGTACAAAATGGCGATGAGATCGAACTAGATGTACCAAACCGTAAGTTGAACTTACTTGTTTCAGAGGATGAGTTGGCAAAGCGCAAAGCAGCCTGGGTTGCACCGGTACCTAAAGCTACTCGCGGTTGGAGCAAAATTTATATTGACCATGTACAACAATCACACCTTGGCGCCGATCTAGATTTCCTTGTTGGCGGCAGTGGCGATTACGTACCACGCCATTCTCACTAATTCTTTTTCAATTAAAGTACTTAATTAAAGGGATTAGCGAAGGAGCTCTCCTCCGTTGCTTCAAGCTCTAACAATCTGTTCCACTTTGCAGTGCGCTCTGAGCCATGAGTAGAACCAACTTTGATCTGACCGGCACGCCAGCCAGTTGCTAGATCTGCTAGCCATGAATCCTCTGTTTCACCAGAGCGTGCAGAGACCACAGTATTAAAGTTGTTTGCTCTTGCTTGTTTTAATACATTCAAAGTTGAGGTCACTAAACCATTTTGATTGGCTTTGATAAGAATTGCATTCGCACTGTTTTCAGCAATCGCCTTATTTAATCGGTTCAAATTAGTGGTTAGTAAATCATCACCAAGAACTTGTAATTTCTTTGGTGCAACCTGCATAAACTGCTGCCAAGCAGACCAATCATCTTCGGCAAAGGGATCTTCAATAGAAAGGATTGGTTGGTTGTTAACTAATTTACTTATGTATTGAACAAACTCAGCAGGAAGTAATGATTTACCCTCGGTTTTTAAGTTGTACTTTTGGCCATCAAAGAATTGGGTTGAAGCAATATCAAGTGCAATCGACACATCAGCTCCTGGATTTAAGCCAACTGATTCAATAACTTTGACAATAAATTCACAGGCAGCCGAAACTGATTCAAATGGGATACCCAGACCGCCCTCATCTGCAATTAAATGAGTCACCTTGCCATCGGCTGCGCCCATTTTTGCAGCAGCTTCACGTATTGCAACAATCCAAGATAGGGCTTCAGTAAATGAGATTGCACCATTTGGAACAACTAAAACATCTTGAATATCTAAGGTGCGACCAGCGTGTGCTCCACCAGAAAGAATATTTACCATTGGCATTGGAATCTCTAAATCACCGTCACCATTAAAGAGTCGAACGAGGGATTTATTCTGGGAGTGCGCATCAGCAATCGCGGCGGCTAATGAGACTGCAAGAGTTGCATTTGCACCAAGCTTTGAGTGATCCTCCGTTGGATCAAGATCTACTAGCTGAGTATCTACATCAGAGAGTGAAATTTGCTTATCTAGCAAGGTAGGTGCGATTAGGTTATTGATGTTGGTAACCGCTTGATTTACCGACTTACCGGCGTAAAACTTATTTGCAGTTGGTGAATTTCCATCACGCAACTCTTTTGCTTCATGTTTTCCAGTAGAAGCACCGGAAGGAACCCTTGCGGTGTGGGTAGTGCCATCAGCTAGCGTGATTGCAGCAGCAACAGTTGGTCGGCCCCTAGAGTCTAAAACTTGATATCCAACTACCTTTTCAATCTTCATTTTTTACTCCTTTGGAACAAATCAATAATCGAGATTTCTTCACCTTTTCCTAGAATATCTTTTGTGTAGCTTACTAATGCATTCTGCTTATTTGAATCAAGGTAGTTCACCGGAGATTTACCTTCAACTCTAGCTAGTGCGATTAATGCTGTGTGTAGAGAAAGTGAGGATGCGATTGGGCGAATCCCCTCGTAGGCATTAATAAATCGCTCAGCTGCAGCACCGAGTAATTTTTCTTCAAGCGGCTCATCAGTTCTAAATTTCTTACACAGTAAATGGGCTAGCAAAAATGCTAGATCAAATACCGGATTACCTACATGCGTCACTTCAAAATCTAAAATATAAACCTGATCATCCATACCAACCATTATGTTTTTCGGCGAGAAATCCCCATGCACAATCGTGGTTTTATCACCTTCTAACTCATAAATTAATCTAGAAATCACTGGCTTTAACGCTTCATTCTTTGCAGCCACAAAACGATAAAACGGATCGATTCGTAATTGTTCAAAGAGGGAATCCTCCATAAATTGCAGTCTGGCCTCTTTGTCTTTTTCACCAAAGTTATGCCATTGCGCAAGAGTTGCACCTAGAACTTCTGCAATATCTGGATTGATCACGCCATCCAATAAATCACTTTTCCAAACCGTGCTACCAACCGGAACTCGATCCAGAATCAATATGAATCGCTCAGGGTCTAAAAATACTAAATTAGGAACTTGATCTGGGCTTAACTTATGAAACAACGCAATTGCATTAGCTTCAACAATTGCTCTGCGTTGATCTGCTTCCCATTTTTGCGCAACCATTAGCTCGGCTAGCGCCTGCTTTAGCACCATCTTTTGATTTTTAGTGGTGATTGCTAAAACAACATTTGATACGCCCCCAGTTAAAACTTCAACCTCTGCCTGGTCACTAGCTGAGATGATTTGTTTCTCGATGAGATAGGCAAGGACCGTATCTGAAGTTAGTAACTCATTGCTTATTTTTGTCATATAACTCGAGCGATCGAGAATCCAAAATCAACAAATAATGATTGACCAGAAATTGCAGTGTTATCTTCACAACCAAGCAGGTAGGTAGCATTTGCAATATCGGTAGGAACAGTTAATTTATGGCCCGGCGTTTGCGCTTCAATATTTTCAAATTGTGCATTGCTTAATAAGCCACGCGCCATTGGTGTTTCAACTATGCCTGGCAGTAAACCATTAACCAAGATGCCTTTCGAATTTCCAAGGTCCACCGCCATAGAACGAACTAAGCCACCAACTGCAGCTTTAGTAACGGTGTAGGCCATCTTTTCTTGCCTAGTTAATTGCTCCCAAAGAGAGCTCAAAATAACAATCTTGCCCTTTTGTTTAATCAAGTTATTAGCCAGTAATATCTTTGATGTTTCGGAGATAAATGTGACATTTGCTTCAAACAAGCGATTTAAATCAGCAAGGGATGAGTTCATCACTGAATCATTTATGTTGGCACCTTGGGCAAAGACAACGCAATCAAAGATCTGACCTTTAAGTAGATCTGGAACGGGTCCAGCGGTTAATGGAAGTTGAAACTGCACCTTTGAATCGGTGATAGTTCGAACTCCGTAAACAACCTCATACCCTTCACTTGAAAACTTTTGTGCGATCGCTGCACCGAGTGCACCGGTACCACCAAAGATTAATAGCTTTGCCATGTTATTTTTTGAAGCCATATCTATCAATAATAGCCTTGCTAATTGCTGCTCTGCGCACGCGCTCTCTGGCCGAGGACTCAACTAAGCCTTGAATATGAGCACCTGACGGATATAAACCAGGAGAGTTTCGTATTGTAAATTTCAAATATATTGGCGCACCAATCCGAACTAAATCTGGTGCTTCATAGTGTCGAACCGCACCACCAAAATCATCTGGCCCCTCAACGTAGACATCAAGTGGTAAATCTACTTGTGCACGAATGGCAGCAATTTGTTGAAGTGATAAATCAGTTGCCAGGTTCAGGGTAGATGCACCGAGATCCTCTAGCAGCGCAGCAGTTGCAGCATTATTGCAAATCATTGCGACCGAGGTTTTTAAAACTAAATCCTTAGGCAGATCACCTTTGCGCTTAGCTTCACCTAGAACTTTAAGTAGACCAAGATCTCCAACTAAAACTGATCGCAACCCAAGATTTACACCGTGAATTACATCCTCTAATGCAAAACGTAGTTGATCAGTTCCACGAAGTGTTGGGGAAGCAATCACGCCAGCGGATGCTGAAACCTGCTTGCCAATATCCCAAGAAGCACGAGGTCCGACAAATAAACAAACTTCAATCTTCTCCTTCTTACCCATTGCAACCATCTGCTTGATCTCATCATCTGTTTGCATCATGATTCCAGAGCCTTGCGAGATCCGATGAATAATTAATTTATGTTTTTTCGCTTCTTCCAAGACAGTTTTAAAAGCTGCTGGGCCTTCAACGGAAGGAATTTCAATCTTGTCCCTAGATCCATCAGCAAATCGCTTAGCTGACTCAGGCAGTCCATCAGCATCTTGGCTTTGAATCTGTTGCTTATTTAATATTCCAATTGATCGCTTCATTGGGCCTGCGGCATCGCGGGTGCTGGGCCACTTTGAGTTTGAGGTGGTTTTGGTGACCAATTTTTTAATAGCCATGACGCTCCAATCAACGAGACCTTTCACGTAAAACTTATAGATGTAGCCTACTTAGCCAAGTAAGATATGGAAACCATGACAACCCAAATCTCATCCTTTGAGCGCAATTCATTTGATAATCAGGTAATTGTAATCACTGGCGCTGCTAGTGGTATTGGTAAAGCCGCCGCCCAATTAATCGCATCCCGTGGCGGAACTGTGATCGCTTTAGATTTAAATAAAGATGGTTTATCTGGATATTCGCAGTCACACCAGCTAGATGTTTCAGATCAAGCTGCAGTTTTTAAAGTTATTGCCGATATCCAAAGCAAACACAAAAGAATTGATGCGCTGATTAATTGTGCAGGTTATCCAGGACCTACAACCGAGTTTGTCGAAGATATTAAGTGGCCCGATTTTGAGAAGGTTATTGCAGTAAATTTGAATGGTGCGATCTGGTTAACTCAAGCAGTACTGCCGATTATGAAATCACAAAAATATGGTCGAATTGTTCAAGTTGCTTCCGTTGCCGGTAAAGAGGGAAATCCAAAGATGGCACCGTATAACACCTCTAAAGCTGGACTTATCGGTTTTGTAAAAGGTGTTGCTAAAGAGGTAGCAACAATGGGAATAACTGTAAATGCACTTGCACCTGCGGTAATTAAGACGCCAATTAATGAAAATACTTCAGAGGAAATGCTTAAGTACATGGTGGCAAAGATTCCAGCTGGTCGTCTAGGTGAAGCCGATGAAGTTGCAGAGATTCTTGCATTTATGGCATCAAAAGCTTGTTCATTTACAACTGGCTTTACCTTTGATATCTCAGGTGGACGAGCAACTTACTAATTAATTTATCTTGCGCTTTCCATGCAGTGATTTAATTAATTTAATCACTACAAGATCTGCCAGCTTTGATCGCTTGAAAGAGGTAAAGGTAATTGGCAATCTAAATCTTGGTTTAACAACAGTTCTGGCGTAGGTGTACTCCAGTAAACCTTCTGCGCCATGGATACGTCCATAACCGCTGTCTTTAACGCCACCAAATGGAACTGTGGCAACCGCAGCAAATAAAAATACTGAGTTAATTGAGACCATGCCACATTGCAGTTGGCTTGCAATTGCCTCACCTTGGCGCCGAGAAAATACCGCAGCAGCTAAACCATAATTGCTGGCATTTGATAATGAAATTGCTTCTTCTATAGATGAGACACGATTAATTGCAAGCGTTGGTCCAAAGGTTTCTTCCCTCATAGCGGTTGAACTCTCTGGAACTTCAAGCATTATTACTGGATCAACAAAGGGTGCATGTACTGAATCTGCGCTACCTAAAGCAAACTTAGTCCCCTTTGCAGCAGCATCGCTTAGATGAGATTGAATTACATTTAACTGCGAAGGCATAGTTGCTGGGCCATAACTCTTGCCTACCTCAAGTTTTTTTGCTTGCTTAGTAATCTCTTCAATAAATTCATCGGCCACAGATTGCACAACATAAACGCGCTCAGCACCGATACAAGATTGACCGGCATTTGCCATGGCAGACCACAATGTTTGTTCTGCTGCTAATTTAATATCAGCATCAGCTGCCACAATTACTGGATCTTTGCCACCGCACTCGAGCACTACTGGAATCATTCTTTCAGCACATGCAGCTGCAACCTTTTTTGCAGTTTTAGTTGAACCAGTAAATGAAATTTTGTTAACCGCTGATTGTGTTAGTGCCTTGCCACACTCGGGTGTTCCGGTAACAGTTGTAAAGATGGCAGCAAATGGTGCAACTTCGATAAAAGTATCTGCCAGCCACTTACCAACACCTGGTGTGAACTCTGAAGGTTTAAATACAACGGTATTACCAGCAGCCAGAGCGTAAGCAATAGATCCCATTGGCGTAAACATTGGGTAATTCCACGGACCAATAACACCAACAACGCCAAGTGGTGAACGCTGTACTTGTGCTTTCATATTAAACATCAACATGCCAGAGGCACGATTTTGAGTTTGCATTATCTCTTCAGCATTTTTAGCTGCCCAGGCTAGATGATCAATTGCAATAGATACTTCTAATGTGGCATCACTTACTGGCTTACCAGTTTCAACTGCAATTAATTGTGCAATCTCTTTAACACGAGAGGTTAATAATGCTGCCCAATTAAGCAGAACTTTTTTTCGACCTTTAAAATCAAGTGCTTGCCAATCAATCGCTGCTTCTTTGGCCGATAAAACTGTTGCAAATACCTCATCTTGTGTGAAATCTTTGTACTGGGCAATTACCTCACCAGTGGTTGGATCATGTTTTGCAAATGTGGCGGTTGTACTCATGAGGTAAGAGTAAACTGCTTTTGTGTCAGAGTTAATCCGCCCAAGTACTGTTCTTCCGGCAATTCGCACACCAATCACCATCAAAACCGCAGATGGCCTTAACTTAATTGGCGAGGTTGCTACCCCAATTGGTGAAATTACCGCCTCATTGTTGATGCTGCATCCAAACCCATCTGGTGGCGGAATGATGGATTCACATCTTTATAAGAAGGCAGCAAATCGCTTGCCGGCAATGGCTGGCATACAAATAATTAGATTTAACACCAGGGGAACACAAAGTGAAGCAGGAAAAAGTGATGGTGAGTTTGATCAAGGCCGAAGTGAAAAATTAGATGTACTTGCTGCAATCGATTACTGCTTTGATCAATTAAAAGTTAAAGTTTTATATCTTGCTGGGTGGTCCTTTGGAACCGAGCTGGCACTTATGTATGCCCGTGACAGTCGAATTAAAGAGTTAATCCTGCTTAGTCCACCAATGATTGCAACCACTGATGAAGATTTAGCTTTTTGGGCCAAGGATGGCCGGCCAATTACAGCACTCATCCCTGAACATGATGATTACTTAAAACCAGAGGCAGCTCGAATTAGATTTTCGAAAGTTCCTAATTTAAAAGAGATTGATGTCGCAGGTGCTAAACATCTTTGGGTGGGAGAGCCAATGGTTCACTTAGTGTTAAGTGAGATTGTAAAAGTTATTGCACCGAAGCGATTGCCACTGCCCGAAGAGATTTAAGAATTATCCGCTCTTGGAAATACAACCTCATCAAGAATAAGTAAGACGGCTGCTGCTATTGGAACAGCAAGTAAGCCACCAATAAGTCCAAGCAAACTAGTACCAAGTAATGCCGCAATAATTGTTACAAGTCCTGGAAGTGAGAGGGACCTGCGCATAATCTTTGGTGTGATTACATAATTTTCAATCTGCACATAAATAATGTAAAGCGTTAAAGCAATGATTGCTGTTTGTGGTGAATCAGTTAGAGAGATCAAGGTTACAAATGTCATTCCAATAAAGTGGCCAATTAATGGAATGAATCCACAGATTAAGACCAACATAGATAGTGGTCCGGTGTATGGCATTCCAATTGCTAATCCCATAATCAAGATGAAAAGCGCGGCCAGAATTGCAATTATTCCTTGCCCGCCCACAAAGGATCCAATTCGAGAGATGATCGCATTTGTTAATTTTGCTACTCGATCTCTGCGTGAGCTTGGTACAAAACGTAGCCCAATTTTTACTACCTTATCTAGTGAGGATAAGAAGTACAGAGTTAAAACTAGAATTGTAATTGTTGCAACAATGCCAGAGATAAAAGCCCTACCAACACCAACCACTCCGCCAAAAGCGGTTACGACAAAGGCGCCATCTTTAATAACTGAATTGACCCTGCTTTCAAGTGAATCAATAATTCCATATTTGTTATTAAGCTCATTAATTAATGAGTTATTTTTTAAATCTTTTACTAACTGCGGCGCATTACCAATAAAGGAGTCGATCTCCTCAAGAAGCGGTGGAATTGCGATCCATATGAATAAAACTGCAAAGAGTAAAACTGTGCCAACCACAGTTGCCACCGCATAACCTCGTCGCATATTGCGGCGCTGAAAGTAATTAACGGCTGGGTTTAATCCAATAGCAAAGAAAAGTGAAATAACAATTAAGACGAAAACTTGACTGGCAGATGCCAGTGCTTCCAAAATTGTTAAGGCAATTAATCCACCGGCAACCGCCATAAAGCCAAAGTAAAAAGGGTTTGAAGCATTCATTGGTCTACCACGGATACCAAAATCTTCAGCCTTCGCTGGTGTTTTCACTTTTCGAGTGAGCTTCAGCTTTGATGCGATCTTTGGTTTCTTGGGTGATTTAAATCTTGCCATAATCGAGAATTTTACTTGGCGAATGATCATTTACTGTGCAGATAAGGTGGGATAAGTAAGGAAGAATAAGACCATGGCTGGCTTGCGAATCAAGGGATTAGGTGAGGAGATCGCCACCTTGGCTCAGCTTCCCTGGGATAAGCCGCTAGAGGAGTGGCCCGAGGATGAAGTTCTCACGCAGATGCGCGGAATTTCGCGCCACGTTGTTCGGTTAATTCGTTCCAATCCACAAAAAATAAATAGTGAGATCTTTGCAATTAAAGAGACTAACGCCGAATTTTCAAATCGAGAGTACTCATTACTGAGAGAATTAAATCAAAGAGGTGCACCATGTGTAGAACCGGTGGCGGTAATTGAAGGCAGATTAGATAAAGATGGCAATGAGTTACCAGCAGCTCTGGTTACAAAGTATTTGCCGTACTCACTCCCATACCGAGTAATTTTAAGTGGATCGGTAACACCATCTGAAGTTTTAAACATGGCAAACGCCTTAGCCTTGTTATTAGTCAGAATGCATTTACTGGGTTTTTGGTGGGGCGATTGTTCATTATCAAATACTTTATTCAGGCGAGATGCAGATGAGTTTGCAGCATATCTAGTTGATGCAGAAACTGGTGAGTTTCAAAAGAGTTTAAGTAATGGTCAACGTGAACATGATCTAGAACTTGCCTTAGTAAATGTAGCTGGTGAGTTAGATGATTTAGCTTCAGCTGGCGTGCTGCAAGCAGATATGGATCCAGTCCGCGCAAGTGAGGGTGTAATTAAAAGATATCGCCGGCTTTGGGCGATGTTAAAGGAGCCACAGATATTAGATGCCGCAGATCGTCAAGCAGTAGAACGAGCGATGCGATCATTACAAGATTTAGGTT
>CAEZTV010000014.1_pt1 | contig 10104 bp, 7 predicted proteins | sample 7264311 | NCBI WGS metagenome assembly CAEZTV01 (sample SAMEA6813813, study PRJEB35770) | uncultured Actinomycetes bacterium | biome: Freshwater; feature: Freshwater reservoir; material: water | place: Czech Republic | collected 2017-08-18 | depth 0.5m m | reverse complement strand
GCAAATCCAACGTAGAACATTCGCAAGATTGCGCCAAATGCAGCCACCTTTGTACAGGCCGCCATAAATCCTGTAATTGGCGTAGGCGCTCCTTGATAAACATCTGGTGTCCAAGAATGAAATGGAACTGCGCTGATTTTAAATAGTAATCCAACTGAGATGAAAACTATTCCTAGCAAGACAAAGATGTTGTTTCCAGCACCGGCTGCTATTGCCTGGGCAATTCCGCTTATCGATAAGGTGCCGGAATATCCATAGAGGAATGCTGCGCCGAATAGGAAAAATGCTGAGGAGTAAGCGCCTAATAAGAAGTACTTCAGCGCCGCCTCTTGTGAAAGCAATCTGCGACGTCTTGATAATCCGGCCAGTAAGTAAAGCGGTAAAGAAAAAACTTCAAGTGCAACAAATAAGGTTAGTAAATCATTAGAAACTGGGAAGAGCATCATGCCAACAACAGCAAATAAAAATAGTGGGAATATCTCGGTTTGTTGATCCCCTGTTTTAATTGCTTCAGCCTCTTCAGCCGAACCAGGAATTGCAGATGCTTTTGAAACAAAGTTATCTTGATCAGCGACTAATAAAACTGCAACTATTGCAAGAATCAAAATAGTGCCTTGTAAAAATATGCCAGCCTTATCAATAACTACAGCTCCAACTGCTGCTGTGGTTGAAAACTTATCGCGAATACCCCAGAGCTGAAGAAGTGAAAGCGATAACGCTCCTAAAGTTAAAGTCAATTGAATAGCTGCTCGATGAGTTTTTCCAACAAATGCTTCAACTAGTACACCTAGAACGGCAGCACCGAAAATAATCATCATTGGTGCTAGAAGTGAATAGGAGAGTTCTGGCGCAGTTAACATTATTTCCTCACCTGTGGGGCAGGATCAGTAAAGCCTGCTGTAGTCACAACTTTTTCAGCGGTTGGATTAATTAGATCAAGAACTGGTTTCGGATAAAAGCCCATTGCAATTATCACTGCAACAACCGGCGCAATCGCTAACTTTTCACGCAGCGATAGATCACTTATGTTCTCATTGCCTGGCGTGATTGGTCCATGCAGTGTTTTTTGAACTGGGATTAGAACATAAAGTGCGGCTAAAACTATTCCTAATGTTCCAATAATCGCAGCAACTGGATAACGTGTATATGTACCAACTAAAACTAAGAATTCGCTGACAAAGCTTGAAAGTCCAGGCAATGCAAGTGAGGACATACCTGCGAAGAAGAATGACCATGCCATTACCGGAGTGACTCGTTGTAATCCACCAAAATCAGAGATAGTTGAAGAGTTTCGGCGTTTGATCATCCAGCCTGCGATTAAAAATAAAGCGGCGGTAGAAAAACCATGATTGACCATATAAAGCGCAGCACCTGACATGCCTTGAGTTGTCATTGCAAAAATTCCCATAGTTATAAAACCAAAGTGAGAAATAGATGTAAAGGCGATCAATCCCTTGATATCTCGTTGCCCAATTGCCATAAATGCTCCGTAAAGAATGGAGATAACCGCTAACGCAATTATGTAAGGTGTAAATGTTTTGCTGGCATCTGGGAATAAGGCAATGCAAAATCTAATCATTCCGTAAGTTCCAACTTTATCTAGAACTCCAAGCAATAAAACAGAGGTACCTGGGGTAGCTGACTTTGCAGCATCTGGCAGCCAGGTATGGAATGGAACTAATGGTGCTTTGATTGCAAATGCAATAAAGAAGCCTAAGAACAAGAAGTTCTCGGTGGTGTCATCAATTTGTAATGTTGATAGTTGAGTTAAATCAAAGGTAGCACCAATCTGATTGCCAGCAATTACATAGATACCAATTATTGAGGCCAGCATCAATAAGCCACCGAATAAGCTATAGAGAAGGAACTTAACTGCGGCAGCTGATTTTTCACCTGAACCGTAGCCACCAATTAAAAAGTAAACTGGAATAAGCATCGCTTCAAAAAACACATAGAATAAAAATAGATCTGTAGCTGCAAAGACACCAATCATTAGTGTTTCCAAAACCAAGATTAAAATATAGAAAACCTTGCTACCCCAACGGCCAACATCTGATTCATGCCAGGTAGCTAAGATGACAATTGGCACCAATATGGTGGAAAGCAAGATCAAAACTAACGAAATGCCATCAATACCTACTGCATAATTAATATTGAAGGCTGAGATCCAAGAGTTGCTTTGCGTGAATTGGAACCCAGTTTGCGAACGATCAAAGCCAGTTGCTAAAAATATTGATGCGATAGCAATTAAGGTAGTAGAAATAAATGCTACTCGCTTGATTAATTCATCATTGATCTTTGGCAGGAATCCAATTATCAGTGCTGCAATTAATGGCATTAGGCCAATAGTGGTTAGTAAACTCATGAGGTCATCAACCAAACTGTAATTAGGAGTGCAAGAACTCCGACCACCATCATTAATGCATAACTTCTTACATATCCATTTTGGAACTTACGAAGAGATTGTCCGGCACCAACAGATATGCCACCAACTAATCTGACCAAACCATCTAGAACTTTGTAATCAAAGTTTAATAAACTCTTAACCAAGCTTTGGCCAGGTCGCATAAATGCCGCCTCATTAAAGTCATCCTGATACAGATCACGACGAGCAGCCTTAGTTAACAGATTTACCTTAACCGGTGCTTCACTTGAGATTTCACCTCGATATTTTTTGATTGCAATCGAGACGCCAATAATTACTGCGGTTACGGCTAGTGCTGAAACAACTATTGGCTGCACCAACTCTTCTAAGTGTTGTTCACCCGCTGGATTTACAATTGGTTTTAACCAGTACTCCAACGCATGATTTCGATAAAGCAAGAAACCAGATGCAACGGATCCAATTGATAGAAGTGAAATTGGAATCAACATTAAAGCTGGGCTTTCGTGTGGCTCATCTTTATGACCCCAACGTTCATTACCAAAAAATGTCATGATGACAACGCGGGTCATGTAAAAGGCAGTAAGTGTGGCACCGAATAATGTAGCCATTCCAAGTAATACACCCTTTAAGCCACCAGCATTAAATGCTGTTTCAATTATCTTATCTTTTGAGTAGAAACCAGAAAATGGTGGAACACCAATAATGGCTAAGTAACCTAAACCAAAAGTAATAAAAGTAAATGGCATGTATTTGCCAATACCGCCATACTTTCGCATATTCACTTCATCTTTCATGCCATGCATTACAGATCCAGCACCTAAGAACATACTTGCCTTAAAGAAACCGTGAGTTAGCAAATGCATAATTGCAAATGCATAACCAATTGGTCCTAAGCCAGTTGCCAAAATCATGTAACCGATCTGCGACATTGTTGATGCAGCTAGTGCTTTCTTAATATCATCTTTTGCAGTTCCAATAACTGCACCAAATAACAAGGTAATGACACCGATAATAATTACAACTAATTGCGCAGTAGGAGCAGCATCAAAGATAAAGTTTGAACGGGTGATTAAGTAAACGCCAGCTGTAACCATAGTTGCTGCGTGAATCAACGCTGATACCGGTGTTGGTCCAGCCATGGCGTCCCCCAGCCACGCTTGCAATGGGAATTGTGCAGATTTACCAACCGCTGCCAACAGCAACATTAACCCGATTGCAGTCATTGCAGATGATGATGCTTGATCAGCTTGCGCTTGAATTCCTTTAAATGTCACATCACCAAAGGTTGCGAATGCAATCATGATCGCAAGTGATAAACCAACATCTCCGACTCGGTTGGCAATAAATGCTTTTTTAGCCGCAGTTGCATACGCCGGTTTTTCATTCCAAAATCCAATTAATAAGTAGGAAGCAAGACCCACACCCTCCCAGCCAACATAAAGGTTTAGGTAGGAATCACCTAAAACCAGTAATAACATCGCAGCTATAAAGAGATTTAAGTAAGCGAAAAATCTACGTCGATCGCGATCATGCGACATGTACGCAATTGAGTAAATGTGAATCAAGGTACCAACACCGGTAATTAACAGCACAAAGCAGATAGAAAGTTGATCGAGCAAGAGAGATGCATCAACTTTAAAATCACCAACTGAAATCCAAGTAAAAACCTTTTGTGTTACAGGGCGGTCTTGAACATCTCGACCTAGCATTGCAAATAATTCAACAACTCCGATTGCAAAGGCTGAGGCAGATACTGTTGTGGCAACTAAGTGGCCCCAAGCATTTGCTCGCTTACCGGCTAATAGCAACAGGGCTGAACAGATCAGCGGAAGTGCAATTAACCAGACTAAGTTAGATGATGTTGTCATATTTATCGTTTCAACAAACTTGCATCATCAACTGAAGCAGATCTTCGAGAACGGTAAATAGTTACGATAATTGCTAAGCCAACTACAACCTCACAGGCTGCAACTACCATTGTGAAAAATGCTACGACTTGACCATCTAAATTTCCATTAATACGGGCAAAGGTTACAAAGGCTAAGTTTGCTGCGTTTAACATTAATTCGATGCACATAAACACCACAATTGCGTTACGTCGTACAACTACACCAACAGCACCGATCGTAAATAGAATTGCAGAGAGGTATAAGTAATTAGCAATACTCATTTCTCCTCCTCTTCTGCTGGTTTCATTTCAAACTTTTTGCTCTCCATCATGTCACCGCGCGCCTCTAAAACTGCAGATATAGATGTTGGGGCTGCCTTGCCATCGGGCAGTAAAGCTGGAACATCAACTGCATTATGTAATGCATAAACGCCAGATCCTGGTAAACCTGCAGCTTCTGCAAGGGATGGTTTACGAAATCTTGCGATTGATTGATCACGTTGTACAAATTTTGATTTGCTTCGTTGGCTATGTGCCAACACCATGGCGCCAAGGGCGGCAGTAATTAATAATGCAGAAATAACCTCAAATGCCCAGACATGCTTAGTAAATATTTCAACCGCTAAGCCAAAGGCATTTCCATTTTGATTTGCTCCTGCTAAGCCGATTGTTTCTCTGACAAGTGTGGCTCGGCTAATCAATGCAACTAATAAGCCACCGATTCCAATTGCAGCTGTTATCGCTATGGCACGCAAGCCTTTTATATTTTCGATCAATGAATCACTAGATTCAACACCGACCAACATTAAAATAAATAGGAAGAGCATCATTACGGCGCCGGTGTAAACCACTATCTGAACAATTCCTAAAAAGAGCGCCTCTTGAGCAATGTAAAAAATTGCCAGCGTAATCATTACCCAAGCCAGCAATAGGGCGGAGTGAACCGCTTTCTTCACTAGCAACATACCAAGGGCAGCTAAGACTGAAAGTGGTGCCAAAAACCAAAACATAACCGCTTCTGGTTGTTGGGTATTTCCAATCTCGAGCGCGATGTTAATCATTACTTTGTTTCACCTTGTGATGGGTGGGCGTGTGGAATCTCACCGCGATAATAATTAGCATCAGTTGTATTTGGATACATTGGATGTGGTGGTGGCAACATACCTGCACGCAATGGACCTAATAAATCCTCTTTTTCAAAGATTAATTTTTCACGAGTGCTGTCAGCTAACTCGTACTCATTTGTCATTGTTAACGCACGGGTCGGACAAGCTTCAATACATAGACCACAGAAAACGCAACGCAGATAATTGATTTGGTACACCTTGCCGTATCGCTCACCTGGTGAAAATTGCTCGCCCTCTTTGTTATCAGCTCCTTCAACATAAATTGCATCTGCCGGGCATGCCCATGCACAAAGCTCGCAACCAATACATTTTTCCAAACCATCTGGGTGGCGATTTAGTTGATGGCGGCCATGAAAACGTGGAGCGGTTGGCTCCTTTACCTCTGGATATTGAACTGTATTGACCTTTTTAAAGATTGATTTAAAAGTTACCCAAAAACCCAGCAATTGTTTAAAGAAGGTTGCTGGTTCATGGTTTGTGATTGGTAATTTCGCTTCGTTAGCTTTACCTAAACCATTTTCGCTAGAACGCGGCATTAATTCATCAGCCATTTAATTGCTCCATTCTAGATTTTGGAATTTCTGGAACAGGAAAATCTGGTGCTGCAACATCAACTTCCTGTGACTGTGCCTTTAACTTCAGCTTTGACTTTTCAACTGCAGATGAAATTACAAAGTAAATTAAAACTACTGCAAAAATAAATGATGCAATCAAGAATTGAGATGAAGCTTGTTGCGTCATTACACGCAATGTTGCTACCACCATGATCCAGGCCAGAGATGCTGGAATCAAAACCTTCCAACCAAATTTCATGAATTGGTCATAACGCAGACGAGGTAATGTGCCGCGCAGCCAAACAAAGATAAAGAAGAAGAATAAAACCTTTGCAAAGAACCAAACGACAGTGAACCAACCACCTAGCCATTGCTCCGTAAAGCCTAAACCTGGAAGGGCTCGGTAACCACCAAGGAATAAGGTGGTGGCAAGAGCTGAGACGGCGATGATGTTTACATATTCAGCTAAGAAAAATAATGCGAATTTTAATGATGAGTACTCGGTGTGAAAGCCACCAACTAGCTCGCCTTCGGCTTCAGCTAAATCAAATGGTGCTCGATTTGTTTCGCCAACCATTGAGATTGCATAAATAATAAATGAAGGGAAAAGAATTACGGCGTACCAGAATTGACTTTGTGCATCCACAATTTCAGAGGTTGACATTGAACCGGCATAAATAAAGACTGCAACTAATGAAAGTCCCATTGCAATCTCATATGAGATTACCTGCGCTGAAGAGCGCAATCCACCAAGAAGTGGGTAGGTAGATCCAGAAGACCAACCGGCAAGGACAATTCCATAAACACCAACTGAAGCTGTCGCCAAGATGTAGAGAACTCCGACTGGTAGATCAGTTAATTGCAACGCTGTTTGATATCCAAAGAATGAAACTTCACCAGAGATTGGAATTACAGCAAAGGCCATAAAACATGTAGTAACGCTGATAATTGGCGCGATCACAAACACAACTCGATCCGCACCCTTTGGAATTAAATCCTCTTTTAACGCCAGTTTGATGCCATCTACTAATCCTTGTAGTAAACCAAATTTACCAACTCGGTTTGGCCCTAACCGCATCTGCATTTTGGCAACTAATCTGCGCTCTCCCCAAACCGCCATAATTGTTAGAACTACACAAGCTGCAAAAACAATTAAACTCTTTAAGGCGATAATCCAACCTGGATCTTGTGCGATTAACTCTGCATTACTCATGCTTTTCCTACCTTTACAACAGAGTTACCAACAGTTCCTAATACCTTTATTAATTGGCTATTAATTGAGTTTCGTGGCAACCAAATACCTTGATCATCAATGTCTGCAATTGTGCAAGGCAGTGTGATCGCACCATAAGAGTTTGAGACTCTAATTAACTCACCAGCTTTAACCTGTAATCGATCTGCGCGAGATTTAGAGATAACTGCTGTTGTTGGGCGGGCTGTTCCAGCTAAATTATCTTCACCCTCTTGTAATGATCCTTTATCTAACAAATTTCGCCAAGAAGAAAGAATTGCTTCATCTGCATTAGTGCTAAGAGTTGTTGATGGAGCAACTGATTTCATAACGGCCTTAGCACCATCCCAATTTCCTAATGTTGCAATCTCTTTGCGCGCTGACGATACAGTTGGCAAATTAATTGGCTTACCCATTTGATCTGCCAACATAGACAAGATTCGCAGATCACTTCGATTTAACGATTCTACTGCAGCATCAAACTGGCGTACCTTGCCCTGCCAATCCATGAAAGAGCCGCTCTTTTCTACAACAGCAGCGACTGGCAAAATTACTTGAGCGATATCGGTGATATCACTCTCGCGAATCTCAAGGGAGACAACAAATTTTTTGGACAGAAGTAATTTTGCATCAGCAGAGAAATCAAATGGATCAACGCCGCCAACTAAAACCGCCTCCGTTGCAGTACCAACTATTTCATTAATTGATAAGCCAGATTCACTTGGTAAAGATTGCACTCCCCAAGCGGTAGCAACATCTACACGAGCTGCTGCATCAGAGATTAAACGTCCACCTGGTAATAAATTAGGAAGTGCGCCAGCTGAAATCGCTCCGGCGTCCCCTGCGCGACGTGGTACGTATCCAACTTTGGCTGATGCTTTATTTGCTAACTCAACAGCTGCAGATAGTGCGCCAACACTTTCGGCTAATCGTTCACCAATTAATACAACAGTTTTTGGAGTTAATCCGGTAATTGCGTTGATGGCGGCAACCTCACCACCAGCAACTGTTTTAATGACTGTGGCATTTAATTTCTCACTACCGCGTGAAGTAAAGCTGGCAAGAGTTGTAACTTTTAATGCCCGTTTGCGGAACTGCTTGTAAATACGTAGGAAAACAATTGGTGATTCATCCTCGGGTTCAAACCCTAATAAAACAATCTGATCTGCCTTATCAATATCAGCATATGTTGCGCTCTTGCTGACATTTGCTAAGAAATCTAACTCTTCATCTGAATTTACTCGTGATCTAAAATCAATATTGTTTGTATTTAAACTTACGCGGGCAAATTTGCTGTAAGCATATGCATCTTCAATAGTTGCGCGACCGCCAACTAAAACGCCGACGCTCTTACTAGTTAAACCCTTTGCAGCTGCAGCAAGTGCTTCTGGCCATGAGGCCTCTTCCAATACGCCAGCGGCATTTCTAATCATTGGCGATTTAATTCTATTTTTTACCTCGTATTTAAATGCCCAACGGCCCTTGTCACAATTCCACTCCTCATTAACTGAGGCATCCTCGCCCGCTAATCTACGTAAAGTTTTTCCACGTCGTACATCGGTTCGTACCGCGCAACCAGATGCACAATGTTCACATGCTGATTCAGTTGAAACTAAATCAAATGGGCGAGCACGGAATCGATATGAAGTGCCAGTTAATGCACCAACTGGACAAATTTGAACGGTGTTACCTGAGTAATAAGAGTTAAATGGTTCATCCTCATAAATTCCTACCTGCTGTAGTGCACCACGTTCATTCAGGGTAATAAATGGATCACCAGCAATTTGTTCTGAGAATCTTGTACAGCGAGCGCAAAGCACACAACGTTCGCGATCTAATAAAACTTGTGAGGAGATTGCAACTGGTTTTTCAAATGTTCGCTTCACACCTTCATAACGTGAGCTCTCGCGTCCATTAGACATTGCTTGGTTTTGTAACGGACACTCACCACCCTTGTCGCAAACTGGACAATCAAGTGGGTGATTGATTAACAACAACTCCATAACTCCCTTTTGTGCCTTATCAGCAACTGCAGAGGTAAGTTGAGTTTTTACAACCATGCCATTTTCAACAGGAATTGTGCAAGATGCTTGAGGTTTTGGAAATGCTCTGCCATTAATTTCAATATCTACTAAACATTGACGACAAGCACCTGCTGGATCTAATAACGGATGATCACAAAAACGTGGAATTTGAATTCCAAGTTTTTCAGCGGCGCGAATTACAAGTGTTCCTTTTGGAACAGTTACTTCAAAGCCATCAATTACACAGGTGATTAACTCGGTTGTTACATCAGTACTCACTTAGCACCTACATTTTCAAACAATGTGGCTGCTGCTGGATCAAATGGGCAACCACCAATTGCTAAGTGATCTAAATACTCTTGGCGGAAGTACTTAAGCGAGGAGATGATTGGACTTGCTGCACCATCTGCAAGAGCACAAAATGAACGTCCCATGATGTTGTCACAAAGATCTAATAATTTATCTAGATCCGCTTCGGTACCGCGACCAGCCTCTAAATCCTTAAGAACTTGTACTAACCACCAAGTTCCTTCACGACATGGTGTGCACTTTCCGCAAGATTCATGTTTGTAAAACTCAGTCCAACGCAATACGGCGCGAACAATGCATGTGGTCTCATCAAAAATCTGTAATGCTTTTGTACCAAGCATTGATCCAGCTGCAGCTACACCTTCGTAATCAAGTGGAACATCTAAATGCGCATCGGTGAAGATTGGTGTTGAAGATCCACCTGGTGTCCAGAATTTAAGTTTGTGGCCTTTGCGAACTCCACCAGAAATTTCTAGAAGTTCTCGAAGGGTAATTCCAAGCGGTGCTTCAAACTGTCCTGGGTTAGTTACATGACCTGAAAGTGAGTAAAGCGTGAAACCTTTGCTCTTCTCAGTACCCATAGCG
>CAEZTV010000013.1_pt1 | contig 10130 bp, 13 predicted proteins | sample 7264311 | NCBI WGS metagenome assembly CAEZTV01 (sample SAMEA6813813, study PRJEB35770) | uncultured Actinomycetes bacterium | biome: Freshwater; feature: Freshwater reservoir; material: water | place: Czech Republic | collected 2017-08-18 | depth 0.5m m | reverse complement strand
TATCCGTATGTAGACATTCGCGAAGATGATGTGTCAATGGGCCATGAAGCAACTGTTTCAAAGGTAAGTGATGATCAGTTGTTCTATCTAATGTCGCGCGGGTTAACTGAAGATGAAGCGATGGCGATGATTGTTCGAGGTTTCATCGAACCAATCGCTAAAGAATTACCAATGGAGTATGCGTTAGAGCTAAACCGTTTAATCGAATTGCAAATGGAAGGTGCAGTTGGTTAATGAGCACTCTTACCACTAATTATTTAGCGCCTTCAGGTCGTGAGGAGGCGTGGCGATTTACACCTCTTAAGCGATTAGCAGGATTGCAGATCCCCGAAACTGCTACAACTAGTGAGATCTCCTTCGTTGTTAAAAGTGGTGAAACTTCACAAGCAGTTTTTAAAGAGATTAACAGTGATGAGTTAGCGCCGCGATACTTAAGTGAGGATTTGATTACAAAGCGAGTGCGCAATGAGGCTGTAAAAGCCTCAGTTTTAACAATTGCTAAAGAGGCCGAATTAACGCAACCAATTATCCTGGGCCGAAATTGCACTGGCAAACCACAAACTTCTCGACTAGTTATTGAAGCCGGAATTAACAGCGTCTCCACAGTCATAATTGAAAACTCCGGAGCTGCACAGATAGGTGAGGAGATTGAAATAATTGTTTCCGCCGGGGCAAAGCTCAATTTTATAACCTTGCAAGAGTGGAACTCTGATGCGATTCATCTTGGTCAGCACCACGCGCTGATAGCAAAGGATGGTGAGTTTAATTCATATGTAATCACAGTTGGCGGTTCGGTAGTGCGATTAAATCCAACTGTTGATTTCACTGGTGAAGGTTCAAATGCGAATCTCTTTGGTTTGTACTTTGCTACAGCAGGACAACATCTAGAGCACCGCATTCATGTTGATCATAAAATTGCAAATGCCAAGTCCCGCGTTAACTACAAAGGGGCCTTGTCTGGCAAGGATGCACACACGGTTTGGATTGGCGATGTATTTATTCATAAAGGTGCAGATGGCACTGATACTTATGAACTAAATAGAAATTTGTTGCTAACAGATGGTGCTCGAGCTGATTCTGTTCCAAATTTAGAGATTGAAACTGGTGAAATTGTGGGGGCTGGGCACGCAAGTACAACCGGACGATTTGATGATGAGCAATTGTTTTATTTGCAATCTCGGGGTATCCCATCTGAGCTGGCCCGAAGATTAGTGATACGTGGATTCTTCGCTGAGATCATAAGTAAATTAAATAATGAACAAATTCAAGAGCGAATCATGGATCGAATAGATCATGAGTTATCTAAGGTGGGCGCGTAATGAGTGAGATCGCATTTGACTCATTAATTGAAGGTAAACCAGCAAGCGTTAAAGTTAATGGAGTTTCCGTGTGTGTTGCTCGCGTTGGTGAAGAGGTTTTCGCCGTAGCCGATACATGTAGCCACTCTGAAGCATCTCTATCAGAGGGAGAAGTTTCTGGTTTTAAAATCGAGTGCTGGTTGCATGGCGCTGAGTTTGATCTAAGAACCGGCGAAGCATTAACGCCACCGGCCACACAAGCACTTCAGAAATTCAATGTAATACGGAATGGCAATCAAGTAGTAGTAACCGAATAAAGGGAGATCAATCATGAGTGAATTAATCGTAAAGAATCTGCAGGTCAGTGTTGAAACTGAAGGCGGTAGTAAAGAGATTTTAAGAGGCGTTGATCTAACTGTTAAGTCGGGTGAAACCCATGCAATTATGGGTCCAAATGGATCTGGAAAATCAACACTTGCTTATTCCATCGCTGGACATCCTAAGTACACAATTACTGGTGGATCAGTAACTTTAGATGGCAAGGATTTGTTAGAAATGTCAGTTGATGAAAGAGCAAAGGCAGGATTATTTCTTGCCATGCAGTACCCAGTTGAAGTGCCAGGTGTATCTGTATCAAATTTTTTGCGTACAGCAGTTACAGCAATTAGAGGCGAAGCACCAAAGGTTAGAACCTGGGTTGGAGAGGTCAAGGAAGCTATGGCGGCCTTGAATATGGATACTGCTTTTTCTGAGAGAAATGTTAATGAAGGTTTCTCTGGTGGCGAAAAGAAGCGCCATGAGATATTACAGATGGAGTTATTGCGTCCAAAGATTGCTATTTTAGATGAGACCGATTCTGGCCTGGATGTAGATGCGCTTCGAATTGTTTCTGAAGGAGTTAATCGAGTTAAATCAAATTCAGATCTTGGCGTAATGTTAATTACTCACTACACAAGAATTTTGCGTTACATCAAACCTGATTTCGTGCATGTTTTTGCAAATGGAAAGATTGTTGAAGCCGGCGGCCCAGAGCTAGCAAATAAACTAGAGGAACAGGGTTACGCAGCCTATACAACTGCATAATTTTCATGGTTGATCTATCACAGTATAAAAAGGATTTTCCAATCCTCGCGCGTACCGTTCGCGGTGGAAATCCGTTAATTTACCTTGATAGTGGAGCTACTTCGCAAAAACCTGAACAAGTGATTTCATCTGAAAGTGATTTTTACCGAAAACACAATGCAGCAGTTCATAGGGGCGCTCATTTACTTGCCGAAGAAGCATCTGCCGCTTATGAAGAAGCAAGAGCAAATGTAGCGGCTTTTATTGGCGCAAAATTCGAGGAAACGATCTTTACCAAGAATGCTACCGAGTCCATAAACGCAATTGCTTACTCATTTGGTAATTCAACAGCATCATCCAAATTTTTCCTAAAAGAAGATGATGAAATTTTAGTGTCAGAGATGGAACATCATGCAAATCTGATCCCATGGCAACAGTTAGCTAAACGCACCGGAGCCAAATTAAGATGGTTTGAGGTTAATTCTGACGGCCGTTTAGATCTAAGCAAGATTTCACAACTTATCAATGCAAAAACCAAAATTGTAGCTATTACTCATCAATCAAATGTCTTTGGAAGTATTACGCCTTTAAAGCAAATTACCACCGCAGCCAGAGCAGTGGATGCAATTATCGTATTGGATGCATGTCAATCGGTTCCACATTTTAAGGTGGATGTGAAAGAGTTAGATGTAGATTTCATTGCTTTCTCTGGCCACAAAATGCTTGGACCAACTGGCGTTGGAGTACTTTGGGGTCGAGAAGAATTGTTAAATGAAATGTCACCGTTTCTTTTTGGTGGTTCAATGATTGATTCTGTAACTATGACAGATGCAACTTGGGCCCAATTGCCACAAAAGTTTGAAGCCGGTGTTCCGAATATGGCGCAGGCTGTAGGTCTGTCTGCTGCAGTTGATTATTTAAACAAGGTAGGCATGAACAACGTGCACGAGCATGAGATGGAATTAACTAAGCAAACTCTGACTGGTTTATCCCAAATTCAAGGAGTTAAAGTTATCGGCCCGCTCGATATGAACGACCGTGGAGGAGTAGTTTCATTTACTGTCGATGGAGTACATCCACATGATGTGGGGCAGTACTTAGATCAATATGGAATTGAAGTACGTACTGGCCATCATTGCGCATGGCCCCTAATGCGCAAACTAAATTTAGTTGGTACGACCCGTGCTTCTTTTCATCTCTACAACAACAAAAATGACATAGATAAATTAATTACCGCAGTGTCACAGGTTTCAAGTTACTTCAAAGTGAGTATTTAATGGAGCTAGATTCCTTATATCAAGAGGTCATTTTGGATCACTATCGCAAGCCGCACCACAAAGGTTTGCAGGATGGTTTCGGTATTCAAGTTAAACATAATAATCCAAGTTGTGGTGATGAAGTAACCCTAAATCTAACAATTACAGAAGGTGTTATCAAAGCAATCTCATGGGATGGTGTTGGCTGCTCGATATCAATGGCCAGTGTTTCCATGATGAGTGATTTGTTAATTGATCAAAGTTATGAAAAGGCTAATCAAATTCTTACCGAGTTTGTTGAATTAATGCAGAGCAAGGGAAAGTTGCAAGGTGATGAAGCGCTACTAGATGATGCGGTGGCATTCGCTGGAGTTTCAAAATTTCCAGCCAGAATCAAATGCGCTCTATTGGGTTGGATGGCTTATAAAGATGCCTCTTCCCAGTTAATGGCATAGGATTAACTCATGAGCGCGTCAATTGATGATGTAACAGAGGCCATGAAGGATGTTATTGATCCTGAATTAGGTATTAATGTGGTTGATCTCGGACTGGTTTATGACATGCGAGTTGATGACAACAACATCGCGATTTTGGATATGACCTTAACTTCAGCGGCTTGTCCTTTACAAGATGTAATCGAAGATCAAACAAGACAGGTTCTTGCCGATTTAACATCTGATGTAAAAATTAATTGGGTATGGCTACCACCTTGGGGTCCAAATAAAATTACAGATGATGGTCGAGAGCAACTTCGCTCGATCGGATTTACTGTTTAAATCTTCTTTCAGGCTTATCCATGTCGATGCATACCGCTTGGATGTCCTTTCGTTCACTTACGGCTGATCAATCAGTGAAAGATCAAAAGCTAAAACCAGGGACTGCAAAGCGCATTCTTTCATTTGCAAAACCCTACAAGCTCGCTTTAACTCTGTTTCTAATCACTGTGGTGATCGATGCATTTTTGATAATTGCAACCCCGCTTTTACTGCGCAGTTTGATAGATGATGGAGTAATTCTTGGCAACAGTGATTTGGTCACTAAATTAGCTCTAGCAGTTGGCCTTATTGCAATTGCTGATGCAGTTTTTAATATGATCGGAAGGTTATTCTCTGCTCGAATTGGTGAAGGTTTAATCTATGATCTTCGAAAGTTAATTTTTGAACACGTTCAAAAACAATCCATCTCCTTTTTTACTCGAACCCAAACAGGAGCTTTAATATCAAGATTAAACTCTGATGTTATAGGTGCTCAGCAGGCATTCACTGCAACGCTTTCTGGTTTGATAAGTAATGTCTTAACCTTAACTTTAGTAAGCATTGCCATGATGACTCTTAGTTGGCAAATTACCTTGATATCGCTCAGTTTATTACCTCTCTTCTTGTATCCAACAAAATGGGTTGGACGTCGTTTACAGAATTACACGAGGCAATCATTTGATTTAAACGCTGAAATGTCATCAACTATGACGGAGAGATTTAATGTTTCTGGGGCACTTCTAGTTTCTCTCTACGGTGATACTCAAGAAGAAAAAGAGAGTTTTGGTTCCAAGGCTAGAAGAGTGGCAGACATCGGTATATCTATCGCGCTGCTTAATCGAATATTCTTTATTTCCCTGACATCAATTGCCGCTGTTGCTACTGCGGTGGCATACGGCGTTGGCGGACATCTTGCAATCAGTGAATCAATAACCGTTGGAACCTTATTGGCTATCACGGCGTTATTGGCCAGGTTGTATGGACCACTCACGGCCCTCTCAAATGTGCGAGTAGATGTTATGAGTGCGTTAGTTTCCTTTGAGCGAGTTTTTGAGGTTTTAGATCTAGAACCTATGGTCAAAGATGATAAAGAGGCGATAAATTTTACCGAGAAAAATCCGTCGATTGAATTTAAGAATGTTTCTTTTTCCTATCCGAAATCCTCTGAAATTTCATTGGCATCACTTGAGGCTGTAGCAAAGCCTGAGTTAGTTGATAGCGGTGAAGTATTAAAGAACTTGTCCTTTTATGCAGAAGCTGGATCTTTCACTGGAGTAGTCGGTGCTTCAGGTTCTGGCAAAACAACGATCAGCGCTTTATTGCCTCGCTTATACGATGTCACTGCGGGTTCGGTTTTAATTGCAGGCATCGATATAAGAAAGTACACAACAAAATCCCTGCGGCAACACATTGGTGTAGTAACTCAAGATTCACATATGTTTCATGATTCAATTTTAAATAACCTGATTTATGCCAAGCCACAAGCCACCCAATCGCAGATCGAAGAGGTATGTCGCTCTGCTCAAATATGGGATTTTATTCAAACTCTGCCAAATGAATTTGACACAGTAGTTGGCGAAAGAGGGCATCGATTATCAGGCGGTGAAAAACAGAGATTAGCTATTGCGCGTTTGCTTTTGAAACGTCCCTCAATTGTTATTTTGGATGAGGCCACTGCGCATCTTGACTCTGAGAATGAATCTTTGGTTCAGGAAGCGCTAAAGACCGCGCTAGTTGGTCGAACCAGTATTGTCATTGCCCACCGATTATCCACAATTGTAAATGCCGATCAAATTTTAGTGATTGATAAAGGCGAGATCGCTGAACGTGGCACGCATGATGAATTGATAAAAAAAGGTGGAGATTACTTCGATCTTTACCAAAAGCAAAATATTCAACGCGAGTTAATTTAATTCCTTGTACTTACCGGCGTAAATTGCGCCACCTTTTATTGTTTCTCTACCCGCATTAGCTGCAATCACTGCAACATATGGCAAAGTGACCGCTCCAAATAATGCAACCCATCGCCAAGGATTCGGCAAAATCACGGCTGCAATGAAACAAACCGTACGAATCATCATTGAAATAAAGTAACGCTTCTGTCTGGCCGATTGATCAATAGACAGAGACTGACCAACAGAGGTTACTAAGTGGGTTGGTTGCTCTTTTTTATCCTTCTGATCCATTAACCAAGGATAAGCGGTGCTTACGGTAAATGTAGCAAGATAACTATCGTAGAGATTTGAGTGAGCCATATCATTTTGACTTCCAGCGACTTGGTTTTAAGTAGATCAAGCCACCTCTTTAGGAGAGGTATTTTGTCCATGACCATATAGTTGCAAAATTGGTTAAAAGGGGGAATTTATGCGTGGATTTCTCGCATAGCCCCAGGTCAGATACAGTTGCCTCATCAAGTGGAGGCTATCGCTCCCACCTTTATCGCTTCGGCGGACTGGTTGCTTAATTTAATTAAGCGCGGCTGTTTTCACTTGTGCAGTAATTGCAGATATCAACTCAAGATGAAACGGCTTAGGAGAAATTATCAGCACAGAACCACGTATCAATGATCGAATTCGCGTTCCGCAAGTTCGGTTGATTGGCTGGGATGGTGAACAAATTGGTGTGACTGCAATTGATGCAGCGCTCAAAATGGCAGATGAGATCGGTCTAGATCTCGTTGAAATATCACCGGACGCTAATCCACCAGTGTGCAAGATTATGGATTTTGGTAAATACAAATACGAAATCGCACAAAAAGCTAGGGAAGCACGACAAAATCAAACTCACATCATTGTGAAGGAGATGCGTCTTCGACCAAAGATAGAACCTCATGATTACGAAACAAAGCGCAATCACATTGAGAAGTTCCTTTTAGGTGGCGACAAAGTGAAGGTAACAATCCAATTCCGTGGCCGTGAGCAATCACGTCCAGAGATGGGATATCGCTTATTGCAAAAGCTTGCAGAGGAGTTGGTCGAGATAGCAGTTGTTGAGTTCGCCCCAAAACAAGAGGGTCGAAATATGACAATGGTATTAGGACCTGCCAAGAAAGCGAGCACAAGTAAAAAAGCAGCAACCAAGGACACAGCGCCTAAGGATTCAGTAAGTAAGAATTAAGAAAGTTTGGTCCAGCAGATAAGCAACAGGAGGAAGTTATGCCAAAGATGAAAACCCACAGTGGTGCGAAAAAGCGTTTTCGCTTAACTGGATCTGGAAAGATCATGCACGAGCGTGCTGGAAAGCGACACTTACTAGAACGCAAATCATCTCGAGTTACTCGTCGTTTGACTGGTGATGTAGAGGCTAAGAAACCAAATACGTTTTCAGCAAAGCGCATGCTTGGCTTGAAGTAAGGGAGAGAGCAAATGGCAAGAGTAAAACGTGGCGTTCACGCAGCTAAGAAACGCCGTACAACTTTAGAAAGAGCAGCGGGTTACCGTGGTCAGCGATCTCGTTTGTTTTCAAAGGCCAAAGAGCAGGTCACGCACTCAATGGTTTACGCGTTCAATGACCGCAAAGATAAGAAAGGTGATTTCCGATCACTTTGGATTCAGCGCATTAATGCAGCAGCACGAGAGAATGGCATGACCTACAACCGGTTGATGCAAGGATTAAGAATTGCTGGCGTAGAAGTTGATCGCCGCGTTCTATCCGAGCTCGCTACAAATGATCCAGCAGCTTTCGCTAAATTAGTTGAGATTGCGCGTAAAAACGTAGTTACAGCTTAAAGCTTCGTTTAATGGAGAAGATTTCTAGCCTTCACTCACCACATGTTGGAAGAGTGAGGGCTCTTCTTGGTTCAAGAGGAAAAAAGAATCGGGAGTTAGAAAATACTTTCGTTGTTGAAGGTATTCAGGCCGTGCGCGAAGCGCTACGACCAAAGATGGGCGAGGGACTTAAAGTAAAGCAACTTTTTCTAACACCGGCTGGAATCGCCAAGCTACAGATCGAATTTGATCTAGATGCTTTAAGTAATGTTGAAACTTTTGAAACCTCCGAACAAGTTATGAATGAGATGACTGATTCCCAATCTCCGCAAGGCATACTTGCGCTTTGTTCAACTAAGTCATTGAAAATCGAGGATCTTTGGCGAAGTGCACCCAGCAAAATTGCGTATTTTTGGCAGATTCAAGATCCAGGCAATGCTGGAACGGTGATTAGAACTGCTGATGCCTGTGGATTTGATGCTGTTATTTTCTCGGATAATTCAGTAGACATTTTCAATCCTAAAACGGTTAGGGCCACAGTGGGTTCACTATGGCATCTTCCGGTTATTACTGATGTAGAAATTAATCAGTTTATTGTTGAAGCATTTGATAAAAATTTTGAAATTTATGCAATGTCGGCCGATGGTGAAAATACTCTTAATGCCGAGTTTGCTCGGCAGTGTCAGAAAAAGAGTGTTTGGATATTTGGAAATGAGGCTCGCGGCTTGCCAGAGCTGCCAAATTCGGTAAAGAAAGTACAAATTACGATGAAGGGCCACGCAGAATCATTAAATGTTGCCAGCGCTGCCTCAATCCTCATGCATTTAATAGGTGTTAATTAGTAGGCTTCGCAGATTATGAACTCCTCAGATGATGCAATTTTAAGCGATGATCAGATCAAGAGCGCTGAGAAGCTGGCAATAGCCGCCGTTGCTGCAGCGAGAAACTTGGAGGAGTTAAAGCAGGTCAAAATCGATTTTATTGGTGATAAATCTCCATTGGCGAAAGCTAATCAAATGCTGGGAAAACTAGGTCCAGATGAACGTGCGCAATTTGGAAAAATTATTGGTGCTGCGAGAAATAACCTCAATCAAAGCTTTGCTCAAAAAAGTGAGATTTTGGAAAGAGAAAGGGATTCGCAAGCGCTCTTAACCGAACGCGTGGATGTAACTCTGCCTAATCGCCAAACTTTGTCAGGTGGTTTACATCCGCTTACATTATTAACGAATGAGATATCAGATCTCTTTCTTGGGATTGGATACGAGGTAAAAGAAGGACCAGAGCTTGAATCAGAGTGGTTAAATTTTGATGCTCTTAATATTCCGGCAGATCATCCAGCTAGAACAATGCAAGATACCTTCTTTATAGATCCACTGGATTCCAAATTGGTTTTACGAACACATACTTCTCCGGTTCAAATCAGAACTATGTTGGACCAAACCCCGCCAATTTATGTAATCTGCCCAGGCAAGGTTTATCGAGCGGATGAATTGGATGCCACCCACACACCTGTTTTCCATCAAGTAGAAGGCCTAGTAATCGATGAAAACATCACGATGGCAGATTTGAAGGGCACATTAGATTACTTTGCCAAAAGTATTTTTGGTGATGAAGTTAAAACCAGATTACGTCCTTCCTATTTCCCATTTACTGAACCGAGCGCCGAAGTGGATTTCTTTTTTAATGGCCGCTGGGTTGAATGGGGCGGTTGTGGAATGGTTAATGAAAAAGTTTTAGCAGCATGTGGAATTGATCCAAAGAAATACTCAGGCTTTGCGTTCGGCATGGGCTTGGAGAGAACTTTGATGGTGAAGTACGGAATTGAAGATATGCATGACATTGTCGAAGGAGATGTTCGTTTCACTCAACATTTTGGAACGGGCAAGCGATGAAGGTTCCATTAAGTTGGCTAAGTAAACACGTCTTGCTGCCAACAAAGATCTCTAATGAGGCAATTGCAGAAGCTTTTGTGAAAGTTGGGTTTGAAGTTGAAAGCGTAGTAGTGCAGGGCACTGATTTAACAGGTCCGATTAAAGTTGGAAAAGTTGTAAG
>CAEZTV010000012.1_pt1 | contig 10173 bp, 5 predicted proteins | sample 7264311 | NCBI WGS metagenome assembly CAEZTV01 (sample SAMEA6813813, study PRJEB35770) | uncultured Actinomycetes bacterium | biome: Freshwater; feature: Freshwater reservoir; material: water | place: Czech Republic | collected 2017-08-18 | depth 0.5m m | reverse complement strand
ATTTTCACCAGCAAACCAGTAAGATTTAGATATCCCAGTTAAAGAGTAGGTGGTCCGGTAATGAGTAAAAACTCCTTTAATGCCAAAACCACCCTACAAGTTTCCGGTAAAGAGTATGAAATCTTTGATATCACTAATTTTGCTCAAGCCAAGGATCTACCTTTTTCCTTAAAAATATTGCTAGAGAATTTATTACGGACCGAAGATGGCGCAAACATCACCGCTGAACAAATTAAAGCCTTAGCTGCCTGGGATCCATCTGCTGAACCTGATACAGAGATTCAATTCACGCCAGCTCGTGTGATTATGCAGGACTTTACTGGCGTGCCTTGCATAGTGGATCTGGCAACGATGCGAGAAGCAATTGTTGAATTAGGTGGGGATGCTGCAAAAGTCAATCCACTTTCACCAGCAGAGTTAGTAATTGATCACTCAGTTATTGCCGATAAATTTGGTACCCAAGATTCTTTTGAACAAAATACCGATATTGAGTATCAACGAAATCAAGAGCGTTATCGCTTCCTTCGTTGGGGACAAACCGCTTTTGATGAGTTTAAAGTTGTTCCACCAGGAACTGGCATCGTGCACCAGGTAAATATTGAGTTTCTAGCGCGGGTAATTATGACGCGCAAAGTTGATGGAAAATTAAGAGCTTATCCAGATACGGTAGTTGGCACCGATTCACACACCACAATGGTTAATGGTTTAGGCGTTTTAGGTTGGGGAGTAGGTGGAATTGAAGCAGAGGCAGCGTTGCTCGGCCAACCTGTTTCTATGTTAATTCCAAAGGTAGTTGGCTTTAAGTTAAGTGGTCAATTACCAACTGGCACAACCGCCACAGATCTAGTTTTAACAATTACTGAAATGCTGCGTAAACATGGAGTGGTTGGAAAGTTTGTTGAGTTTTATGGTCCAGGTGTTTCAGCACTTCCAATGGCCAATCGGGTCACTATCGGAAATATGTCTCCAGAGTATGGATCAACAGTTGCTATCTTCCCAATAGATGAAGAGAGCATTCGTTACCTGAAATTTACAGGTCGCAGTTCAGAGCAACTTGAGCTCGTGGAAAAATATGCAAAGGTAAATGGGTTATGGCATGACCCTGCAGCAGAGCCAAGATTCTCTGAAAAATTAGAGTTAGATCTAGCCTTAATAGTTCCATCTATTGCAGGTCCTAAGCGGCCACAAGATCGAATTGGATTAGCAGATGCTAAATCAGCTTATGAAAAAATTTCACCTTCTTATTTCACTGACAAAACTAATCAAGACAAAATCGATATTAAGGTAAACGGTAAAGCCACAACTGTAACTAATGGCGATGTAGTAATAGCATCCATTACTTCATGTACTAATACTTCAAATCCATCTGTCATGATCGGTGCAGCCCTCCTTGCAAAAAAGGCGGTTGAAAGAGGTTTGAGTTCTAAACCTTGGGTTAAAACAACATTAGCTCCAGGTTCAAAGGTAGTAACTGGTTATTATGATCGTTCAGGTTTAACTCCTTATATGGAAAAGTTAGGATTCAACTTAGTTGGATATGGCTGTGTAACCTGTATTGGAAACTCAGGACCCCTACCTATTGAGATCAGCAAGGCGATTAATGAGAATGATTTAGCGGTTTCCGCCGTTCTTTCAGGAAATAGAAACTTTGAAGGTCGAATCTCACCAGATGTAAAGATGAATTATCTAGCATCCCCGCCACTAGTGGTTGCTTATGCTTTAACTGGATCAATGAATCATGATTTTGAGAGCGAACCAATTGGAAATGGCAGTGATGGTAAGCCGGTATTTTTACGAGATATCTGGCCCACTCAAGCAGAGATCCAATCGGTAATTGATTCATCAATCTCATCTGAGATGTTCACCAAAGATTACTCATCAGTCTTTGATGGGGATCACAGATGGAAATCCCTATCTACTCCTACTGGAAAAATCTTCGAATGGGATGCAAAATCAACTTATGTTCGCAAACCACCATACTTTGAAAATATGCCACGGGATCCAAAACCAGTCACAAATATTTCTGGCGCAAGAGTTTTAGCAATTTTGGGCGATTCAGTAACCACTGATCACATATCACCAGCTGGAAATATTAAGGTGGATTCACCAGCAGGTAAGTACCTAGCTGAGAATGGAATTGATCGCGCAGATTTCAACTCATATGGATCAAGGCGTGGTAACCATGAGGTAATGATTCGTGGCACCTTTGCCAATATTCGTTTAAAAAATCTTCTCCTAAATGGAGTTGAAGGCGGATTCACTAAAAACTTTTTAGCTAATGGAGATCAAGCCACAATTTATGATGCCTCAATGGCTTACCAAGCAGCGGGGATACCGTTGGTTATTCTGGCAGGCAAAGAGTATGGATCTGGTTCCTCTCGTGACTGGGCAGCTAAAGGAACTGCATTGCTTGGAGTTCGCGCTGTTATTGCAGAATCCTTTGAAAGAATTCACCGATCAAACTTAATTGGGATGGGCGTACTTCCATTGCAATTCCAAGATGGTGAAAGCGCAAAATCAATTGGAATTACTGGAGATGAAGTTTTTGAAATAACTGGGGTAGAGGAGCTAAATACTGGCCCTGCGCCAAAGCTGGTCACTGTCACCGCTGGCACAAAGAGTTTTAAAGCCAAACTTCGTATAGATACACCTGGTGAGGCGGATTACTATCGCCATGGCGGCATCATGCAGTACGTATTACGCTCACTTTTAAAGTAAATCGCCATTTTAATAGTACGGGTTTAAACTTCTGCCATGCTGGAATCAATTAAATCACCCGCTGATCTTCAAGGCTTAACTGAAGATCAATTATCAGTTCTAGCGGAAGAGATTCGAACTTTTTTAATTGAAAAAGTATCAAAATCTGGCGGCCATCTAGGTCCAAATTTAGGTGTTGTTGAATTAACTATTGCATTACATCGAACTTTTCAATCACCAAAGGATGTAATTGTCTTTGATACCGGACATCAAACCTACGTTCATAAATTATTAACTGGCAGAATTGCTGGCTTTGATAAGTTAAGACAACGCGGCGGTCTGGCTGGATACCCAAATAGAGTTGAAAGCGAACATGATGTTGTCGAGAACTCGCATGCTTCAACCGCACTTTCCTGGAGTGATGGCATTGCAAAGGGATTCATGCTTACTAAGCAATCAGATCGCACAGTTGTTTGCGTAGTAGGAGATGGTTCCTTGACCGGCGGTATGGCCTGGGAGGCATTAAATAACATAGCCGCTAGCACCAATGAAAAATTAGTAATAGTTGTAAATGATAATGAACGTTCATACTCACCAACTATTGGTGGTGTTGCAACCTACCTTTCAACACTTAGAACTACAAAGGGTTATGAAAAATTCTTAGATTGGGGTAAGGGAGTTCTAGAAAAAACTCCAGTTGTTGGCCACCCTATCTATGAGACATTGCACGGTATGAAAAAAGGAATTAAAGACATTATTGCACCGCAAGGAATGTTTGAGGATTTAGGTTTGAAGTACTTTGGTCCAATTGATGGTCATGATATTTTGGCGATGGAAAAAGCATTAAAGATCGCAAAGGATTTTGGCGGACCAGTTTTAGTTCATGTGATAACTGAAAAAGGTAAAGGCCATGCACCTGCAGTAAATGATGAAGCTGAGAAATTTCATGCAGTTGGCGTCGTCGATCCTGAAACTGGTGAACCAGTTAATAAGTCAGTTAAAAGCTGGACCTCTGTTTTCTCTGATGAGTTAGTAAAAATAGGTGGGGAGCGAAGTGATGTTGTCGCTATCACTGCTGCCATGATGGGACCAACTGGATTAGATAAATTTGAGAAGAGTTTCCCAGAACGCACCTTTGATGTGGGTATTGCAGAACAACATGCAACTACCGCCGCCGCCGGAATGGCTTACGCTGGTTTGCATCCAGTAGTTGCGGTCTACAGCACCTTTTTAAACAGAGCCTTTGATCAGTTATTGCTAGATGTTGCACTACATAAGGCTGGCGTCACCTTTGTTTTGGATCGGGCCGGAGTAACTGGCGATGATGGGCCATCACATAATGGCATTTGGGATTTAGCATTGACTGGAATTGTGCCAACACTGCATGTGGCTGCTCCACGAGATGGTGCGCGAGTTCGCGAAACATTGCGCGAAGCAATTGATATCAGTGATGCACCAACTCTGCTTCGCTTTCCAAAGGGTGCAGTTAATACTGATATTCCAGCTTTTGAACGCCGAGATGGCGTAGACGTTTTGTATCGTGGCGAGAGTGCGGATATTTTGCTAGTTAGTATCGGTGCTTTTGCTGCAATGGCTGTAGAGGCTGCTGGACAGGCATACCGCGAAGGAGTTGGTGTAACTGTGATCGATCCACGCTGGGTTAAACCACTTCCAAAATCATTAATAACAATGGCTCAGCGATACAAGAGCGTAGTTGTTCTAGAAGATGGAATTAAACATGGTGGTATTGCCAGCACAATTAGCGAGTTATTCCGTGATGCTGGATTATCCGTACCAGTTCATTCAATTGGTGTACCTCTTGCATTTATCGAACATTCAAAACGCGCAGAAGTTTTACAAGATTTAGGCATTACCGTTCAAAATATCACTCGATCATTAGTTACATGGAGCTCAAGTGATTTATCGGTTAAGGAAGAGATGCAACTCCAGCAGGATGAAAACGCGCACCGCAAACCGCTTCACTAATACCTTCGCGATCTAGATAAGGAAGAATGCCCCCTAGGTGCATCGGCCAACCTGATCCAAGCAGCATACAAATATCAATCTCAGCCGGCGTAGCAACAACACCTTCATCTAGCATCATCTTCGCCTCAGTTGCAATTGCCTTTAATGCTCGATCACGAACTTGATCTGCAGTTGATGCGGATGATCCTTTTTCAAGCAATGCCAGCGCCGCTGGGTTCACTTGGTTCACACCATTTTCATCCTTTAGATAAAAGGTTCGTACACCCTCTTTTACAAAGCGTTCCATAGTTGGTGAGATTTTGTATCTGGGTCCAAGATTTTTATTGAGAGTTTGAGCCACATGAAGGGCAACTCCAGGTCCAACCAACCCGAGTAATTCTAATGAGCTCATTGGGAAACCAAGTGGTTTCATTGCAGCATCTGCGACTTCATACGGTGTGCCTTCATCAATTGCATCAGTTACTTCACCCATGAATCGAGTTAATAATCGATTAACAACAAATGCTGGCGCATCCTTCACAATAACCATAGTTTTCTTCAGATCTTTACCAATACTAATTGCAGTCGCTGTCGTTGCATCATCAGTTTTTGTAGTGCGAGCAACCTCTAGTAGCGGCATTACAGCCACTGGATTAAAGAAGTGAAAACCAACTACTCGCTCTGGATTAGCTAATCCTTCTGCCATTGCCTCAACAGAAAGGGAGGAGGTGTTTGTGGCCAGAATACATTCTGGCGAGATGATCTTTTCAAGATCTTTAAATAGTTTTTGCTTTAGCGATAACTCCTCAAAGATCGCTTCAAGGATGAAATCAGCGCTAGCAAACACCTTTTGATCAACAGATCCGGAGATATTTCCAAGTAGGCGAGCGGCACCTTCTGGCGTTAAACGCTTCTTCTCAACCAATTTTGCAATCTCATTCTTAATCCAAGCTAGACCCTTATCAACTCGTTCCTGATCTAGATCTGTAATAACTACCGGAACTTTTAAGTTTCGCAGCATTAGCAGGGCCAGTTGGGATGCCATTAAGCCGGCACCAACAACGCCAACCTTAGAAATTTTTCGGGCCAGTGCGGGTTTTGGCGCACCCTCTACTTTCTTGCGTTTTTTCTGGATCAAGTTAAATGAGTAAAGCGATGCACGTAATGCATCAGTCATGACCAATTCCGCTAGCGCTTGGTCTTCTGCATCAAAGCCCTGGGAATAGGTATTTGTCTGCGCAGCTTTGATCAATTCAAGTGCTTTGAGTGGAGCGGTAATTTCTGCGCCACCATACTTTTTTGCCACCGCAGCACGGCCAGTCGCAATCGCTTTTGCAAATCCATCTGAATCTTTACTGTAATCATTTCGCTCTATTTTTTTAGCGCCACTAATTACCTGCGCAGCGAACTTAATTGAATTTTCTAGGAAATCAGCTGGTTCATATACGGCATCAACTACACCTAGGCCCAACGCATCCTTTGCCTTCATCATTGTGTTGTTATTTAGAGCATTTAAAATAATTACTTGCACTGCTTTTTCTGGTCCAATTAACTTAGGCAAAATTGTGGCTCCGCCCCAGCCAGGCACTAAACCTAAGAAACACTCTGGCAGACCAGTGAATGCCGTACTAGCCAAGGTTCGATAATGACAGTGCAGACCAACTTCTAGGCCACCACCCAGTGCTAAGCCATTAATAAAAGCAAATGTTGGCTTCTTACTCTCGCCAAGTTTTCTAAATACATCATGGCCTAATTTTCCAATTGCAAGGGCTTGAGTTTTATCAGTCAAAAACGACATTCCAGAAAGATCAGCACCTGCTGCGAAAATAAATGGTTTGCCAGTTATAGCAATAGCAACTGCGTTAGATGATTCAGCAGCATCAATTGCAACCCGCAAGGACTCAAGGCCGGCCGCGCCAAATGTATTTGGTCGATTGTGGTCCATTCCGTTGTCTAAGGTAATCAGTGCCAAAGTGCCAGATGCACCAAAGGGTGCAAGTGAGACTTCGCGCAAAATAGCTTTGGTTACAACCTCTTCTGGAGCGCCTTCAGGTAATTTAATATCACTCATTTACTTTGCTCCCTTAAAGTTTGGATTCTCCCAAATAATTGTTCCGCCCATTCCAAGACCGATACACATAGTCGTAACGCCATAGCGAACCTCTGGGTGCTCTTTAAAGCCATTTGCTAAGTTAAGAATTAATCTCACACCAGATGAGGCAAGTGGATGGCCGACTGCAATAGCGCCACCATAAATATTTACTCTCTTATCATCATCGGCAATTCCAAAGTGATCTAAGAAAGATAAAACTTGGATTGCAAAGGCTTCGTTAACTTCAAATAAACCAATATCGGTAATATCTAATCCCGCTTTAGCCAATGCTTTGATTGTGCTTGGTACTGGGCCATATCCCATGATCTCTGGCTCTACTCCAGCGAACGCAAATGAAACTAGTTTGGCTTTTATTGGCAGATTCAACTCTTTCGCCTTTGCTTCAGAAGCCAAAATTGCCGCAGTTGCACCATCATTTAAGCCAGCAGCATTTCCAGCAGTTACTCGACCACCTGCTCTAAATGGAGTCTTCAATGCTTGTAGTGCCTCTAATGTTGTTTGTGGACGCGGTGGTTCATCTACAGTGGCAACACCCCAACCAAGTTCATCAGTACGAATCGCAACTGGAATTAAATCCGGTTGAATTTTATTTGCCGCATATGCAGCAGCAGTTTTTTGTTGTGAAGCCAATGCGTAATTGTCAGCTCGCTCTTTTGTTAAGTGTGCAAACTTGTCATGCAAACGCTCTGCGGTTGCGCCCATTTGCAGGGCATCCATCTCAACTATTTTCTCTGCCAAGTATCTTGGATTTGGATCCATTCCATCGCCCATCGGATGATTTCCCATATGTTCGACGCCACCTGCGATTGCTAAATCATATGCACCCATGTTGATACCGCCAGCAATGGTGGTTACTGCAGTTAAAGCACCCGCACACCAACGATCAATTGAGTAACCCGGAACTGTTTTAGGGATTCCAGCCAAAATTGAAACGGAGCGACCAATATTCATTCCTTGATCACCTGTTTGTGTAGCAGCTGCTATTGCAACCTCATCTATTTGTGCAAGTGGAACATTTGGATTTCGCTCTAATAAACCACGAATGCAACGAACCATGATGTCATCTGCACGAGTTTGTGCGTAAAGAGAGCCGGCTTTACCAAAAGGGGTTCGGACCGCATCTACTAAAACAACATTTGTTTTGGTTTTGGCATCTTTACTCATATTGACTCCTAATTAGCACTGAATTACTGCAGTTGGATTTTTCCCGCTTTTCCTAGGAATAGGTTACTGGTCAGTAGCAGAAATAGGTAGTGCGAAATTTAGGAATTGATCTCTTGGGTGCCTGAAGAGATCCATCTGATCGGGCCACGATGGGAAATTGAAACGGTATCTCCCACCCGAAAGTTGGATGGGCCAGTGATCCTAGCCCGCACACCCTGTAAGGATTGACCTACCCTTAATTCAAATAAAGCATCATGACCGTAGTAATTTATTTTGGCAATCGTTGCAGTAACAGAGCCATCTGTTACTTGCTCGCTGATGGCAATCTCTTCTGGCCTGATCAAAATCTCACCTAGATTAGCTGGGGATTGATTATCTAAATTAAAGTTCACTTGGTTTAGCGCCGTTGCATATTGGGAATTGGCTAATTTAATTGCAGGAATGACATCAATATCGCCAGTGCTAAGTGCAACCTCTGCTGAGATTGGATTTAAATAAACTTGTGCAGGGGTGCCTGATTGAACAACTGTTCCGCCTCGCATTAAAGCAATTACATCAGCACTTACCAGCGCATCTTCACGATCATGAGTAACCATAATTGATGTGGTTCCACTTTTTTTAAGAAGTGCTACAACCTCTTGACTGATATCAACCCGCAATGCTTGATCAAGTGCCGCAAAGGGTTCATCTAGTAGGACCATGGCAGGTTTCATTGCCAGAGCCCTAGCAAGAGCGATTCGAGTTTGTTGCCCACCACTTAACTCTTGCGGGGAGCGGTTATTGAAATCCTTCATTCCAACTAATTCGAGCATTTCATTAATGATTTGATTCTTCTCTTTGCCAGACATTTTTCGCGATAATGAAAAGCTCACATTTTCAGCGACGGAGAGATGAGGAAATAAGCCACCCTCTTGCGGAACATAACCAATATTTCTTTTGTGTGGAGGTAATACAAGGGATGAAACGCTGACCAACTGTTTTCCAAATCTAATTGCACCACCACTTGGAGTAATCAATCCGGCGATGCTTCTAAGTAAGGTGGTTTTTCCACAACCAGAGGGGCCAAGAATTGCAGCAAAGGATCCACTTGGAATCTTTAGATTTAAATTTTGCAAAACTCGTCGTGAGTTTAAATCAACCGATAGATCATTAATTTCAAGTGATGTCATGAGATGTTAACTCCTGATTCCTCACTCTTGTCAGGTCGATTAATTAAAAATGCCGGGATGGCGGCTATAAGAACTAAGAGTAATGCGTAAGGTGCCGCTTCATTAAATTCCAAGATTGCAGTGGCGCTCCACATTTCAGTGGCAAGTGTTTCAAATCCAGTTGGGCGTAACATAAGGGTGGCCGGCAATTCTTTCATTGCTGATAGAAAAACTAGCAAGGTTGCGGTGAGTAATCCTGGTGTGGCTAAAGGAATCATAACTCGGCGAATACTTTGAGCCTTACTTTGATTTAGAGTTGAAGAGATCTCCATTAAATTCTTAGGTACCCGCAGAAAACTTGTTCTGACAAAGCCAACCGCTTTTGCCATAAATAGCAGAGCATATGAAAATGCAAGCAATGCCACTGTTTGATAAACAATGGGAAGTTCAGAGCCAAAGGCAACGAGAGATAATCCCATAACAATTCCAGGAAGTGCATGCACAATTAATAAACTTTTATCAGTAAAGCTACCTATCTTTGACGCTTGTGAAGATAGTAAACCAACCGGAAGAGCTAGCAACAGTGCAATGATCGAACCCAGCAAAGATGCGAAAACGGTGGATAATGCTGTTTTAATCAGATTTGAGTAATCAATTCCTGGCAAAGCTGAGATAAATCTAAGCATTAATTGCGTCAATGGAATAATCAAAGCAAATAGAAGATAAACACCAATCAGGACAGATGCTAACAATCTAGTGCGGCCCGAATTACTCTCGGCGAAACTAGGCATTAATTTGTTTGAACTGGAAACAACCTTTGATCGTTGCCTTGTGTTAGATTCGATCGTGATCAAAATTGCTGAGATAGAAACCAGTACTAAGGCTAAAACTGCAGCGGCGCCACGGTCAAAACTGCCGCGATATAGATTTTCAATACCTCTAGTAAATGTATCCACACCCAATAAAGACACCGCTCCAAAATCACTTAACACATAAAGCGCGACTAGCAAGGTGCCAGCGGAAACGGTATTTCGAATCTGTGGCCAAGTAATCAGATAAAAAGAGCGCCATTTGTTTAATCCAAGT
>CAEZTV010000011.1_pt1 | contig 10298 bp, 6 predicted proteins | sample 7264311 | NCBI WGS metagenome assembly CAEZTV01 (sample SAMEA6813813, study PRJEB35770) | uncultured Actinomycetes bacterium | biome: Freshwater; feature: Freshwater reservoir; material: water | place: Czech Republic | collected 2017-08-18 | depth 0.5m m | reverse complement strand
GGTTCCGGTTCCAGCTGTCCACTGCCAGCCATGGGCATTTGATGCAACATCGTAATCAACTAGGTGATCTGCGAAGAAGCGCTCACCTAACTGCCATTCAAGGTGCAGATCTTTAACTAAAAATGATGCGACAACCATACGAGTTCTGTTGTGCATCCAACCCTCATGTACCAGCTGTCGCATCGCAGCATCTACAAATGGGTAGCCAGTCTTACCTTCACACCATGCTTTGAACTGTGCCCCTGGCTTGTCATAACGCATCTGTGCAAACTTAGGTGCGTAGTATTCGACATCGGTCATGGGGTTGTTAAACAAGACATCGGCGTAAAACTCGCGCCAAGCGATCTCTTTTCTAAAGGTGTCATGCGCTTTGCTCTCGCCTAAACCTGCAAGCAGGGTGCGTGGATGGATTTCGCCAAACTTTAAGTAAGAGCTCATCTTTGAGGTTCCATCAATTGCGGCAAAGTTTCTGTTCTCGTCGTAAGAATCTAAACCCTTAGCGGTGAACTCCTTGAATCGTTTAAGCGCAGCGGTTTCTCCGGCCTCAATGACATTAACCCCTTCTGGCATTGGAAAATCAGGAAAGGCGCGGTATTCAGCGGTTGGCTCTACACAGGTGAACTTCTTTGGCGTTACAGCTGGTGCACGCCAGCCATGTGCTCTCCAGCCTTTATAAAACGGGGTGTACACCTTGTACGGTGTTGCATCAGATGGCTTTAGTACACGACCTGGTGCAATCGCATATGGACTGCCGGTTCGTACCAGGTTGATTCCTGTAGCTTCTACCCGGGCATCACGTGCTGCGCCATATCTTTCATACTCAGCAGAGATATGAACTTGTTCTACACCGTACTTTTTGATCAAAGTCGTCAGTACCTCTACCTGATCACCTTCGATGATATGCAGTTTGTTGCCCAGTGATTGATCTAAGTGTCGAATTGATTGAGCCATATATGCAAGCAGCTTGGAACCTGCTTCGTGAATTTGCTGCTTATCGAGAATGAAGAGTGGAATTACTTGATCAGCGGATTCGATAGCCGCCAAAAGCGCTGGATGATCATTGATTCGAAGGTCGCGACGAAACCAGATTATTGATGTTTTCGGCGATGACATGGGATGATTAAATCACCATGCAGGAGATTAAGCGCTTCCAAATCCGAGGAGTTCCCGGTGAGGTTGTGCGCACCCGTTTTGATGAGCGCATTGTGGATTATTGGGCGCCTCGTGGCGGAAGTGAGCACTTACTGATCGCACATGATGGGCAAAATGTCTTTGATGGAACAACCAGTACTCATAGGCGTCAGACCTGGAAGATGGCGCAAGCGGCGATTGATGTAGCAAATGAGCAAGGGATTAAGCCCCCAACAATTATTGGCGTATGGCACAGTGCGACCAAAGAGAATCCTTGGGGACGAGCCAAGGATTTAGCTCCTGAAAAATTCTTTACAGCAGGTGCTTATGTAGATCCACGCTGGGCGATAAAGGATCAATCAATTGTTTTGCACTCAGATGCATACCTGCAGAAGATTTTTGGTGAGATTGTGCCTGCAATTTATGGGGCGCACTCCCCTGAAAAAACTGCTGTTATTGGCTCCAGTATGGGTGGTTTAGCCACTTTGTATGCGGCTATCCAGCACCCCGATAAGTTCACAACCGCGCTAGCTTTGTCGCCACATTGGGTAATTAGTGATGAGAGCTTTGCGCGTTCAATGGTTGAAGCTTTGCCGTTGACCCACAAGATCTGGATGAGTCGTGGAGATAAGGGTCTAGATAAAGAGTATGTACCGTTGCAAAACTTTGTTGATTCGCTAATGCGCAAACGTGGCTTTACGCACAACTTTGAATCAAAGGTTTACAAGAGAAGTGGCCACAATGAAAGATCGTGGGCTAAGTACTTGCACGAGCCTTTACGTTTTTGGCTTAGTACTTAATTTGAAACTTGAGAATTTTTGATGTTCCAATCTTCTGATTCGAACCCCGTGCTACCGCCAATAATTCAAGGTTTGTTCGATCTTTGTAATCCCTTGGACTCAGGAATACTCTGTGGAGCCCATTTGCGGTAGTCGAATCCTTAAAAGTGCGCCTGTCAGATGTGCCTAAGAACCTCCAACTTCCCTCAGGTTTTCTCACTAGAAATGCAACTTCAACGTAATCATCTCCAGTCACCCTTGCCGACAGTTGTAGCAACTCCTCTGTCAAAAAGGTTTTGGTGACCTTCTTTAAAGTTACAACAGGCGTCTGTGAGAAATTATGTTTCTCATTAGCCTTCAATACACAATAGGAACGTGGCTCAAGAGTTAGGGCTGACTTGGAAGTTACTTCACACTGGCCGTTCAGAATCGTCCAGTTGGTGTTTGAAGTAGAGGCATTGAAGGTCGGACGAGAAACAAGATCGGTGCCATTAAAGGCAACAAGATACTCCTGGCCCTTGGCAAAACGTGAAACTACAAAGCTTCCCCTATCAGCAAATCGAATCTGTTGGACACCATTTCGAAGAGCTGGGTTTTCAACGATAACCTCTTGTAATTCTGTGATCTGATCTCGCAAGTGATTTGTCAGATCAAAGGAGCTTCTAGTGCCAATCGCTGTGGAACCAATTCGTTCAGCGCTCTGCCATTGTGGGACCAGGGTGGGAAACATATCTTGGCGAGCCTCTTTGTCGCCACCAAACCCAATCATTCCGACCTCATCCCCATAATAGAGAACTGGTCCACCTCTCAAGAGAAATAACATTGCATTTGAAAGCTTTGCTCTGTCTAGTAACTTCTCAGCCTCATTACTGGATACTGCGGTGCGAAGAAAAAGTCCCACTCTTCCCATGTCATGGTTACCTAGAAAAGTAGCTAATTGATAGGCGTTTGAGGTCGGAGTCGTATAAAGATCATCTGCATTAAACAAGCTTACGAGCGCTTGACTAGAGTCTCCTGATCGGGCAAATCCAACGACATTTTTTTGAAAGGCGAAATCTAGAAGCGAAGGAGATTGCTTGCTCCGGATATAACTAGATAGAACAAATGGGTCCCCGTCATAAACTTCTCCAAAAATTGGGAAATCACTTTTGCCCTTTGATTGTGCGACTTTTTGAATGCTGGGCACGACTTTTTGCCAAAAAGCGGGATTCACATGCTTGAGTGTGTCGATCCGCAATCCATCGATATCAAAGTTATTGATCCAATAACTCCATATATCAATCCAGCCCTGCACGACCTCTGGCTTCTCCGTGAAGAGGTCATCTAATCCATAAAAATCACCATCTAAGGATGACTCTCCATTAAAGGAGGAGTTACCGCGATTGTGATAGTTGGTTAAGTCATTGAGCCAGTCAGGATTTTTTATCTTTGAATTGGCTGGACTAACAATTGGAATCCGCGGAAAGGATTTTGTAATCGAAAGTTTAGGAAAAGTTTGTTTGCCCGCTACTTTTTTGAGATCAAAAACTTTTCCCTTTGCATCTTTATAGGCAAACTCATTACTACCGATGTATCCATATTGACTATTTTTATACTGAATAACATCTGCAGTGTGGTTAGCCACCACATCAAGAATTATCTTTAATCCGGCTTCGTGAGCTTCGGATACCAAAGTTTTGAACTCATCCTCTGTTCCCAAATGTGGATCTACGGTCATGAAATCCAAGCCCCAATATCCATGGTAACCAGAAGAGTTTCCTTGATACACAATCTGTTTTACTGGTGGTGTTATCCAAATGGAGGTAAAACCCATCTTTTTGATGTACGGGATCCGATTCTTTAGGCCTTCAAAGTCCCCACCGTGCCACCAACCAATGTCATTTGGCAGATACCCACCTGTTAGCTTTCCCGCTTCAGCTCCACCATTGTCATTACTTGGGTTTGCATTTTCAAAACGATCTGTCATTACAAAATAAATTGATTCATCACTCTGATCGCCTCTAATTGCGGGCCTGAACAGACTCTCAAAATTCTCGCTAGCCAGAGTTGGCAACGGCATTAATGTCAGCGAGATAGACAATGCTAAAGTCGAAACAACAAACTTCACTTAACAACCCAGATCGCTTGCGCCGCATCCTTACAGGTAAATTTCACGCTCATGCCTTTTTGCTTTACACCATATAGAGTTTTAGATATCTTAAAATCTAGTCCCTCCAGATTCACCTCTACACCACTGCGCGAAACAAAAACCACAACGTGTTGCTTCTTTGATTGGCGAGAGAAGATTACGTAATCATTTTCAATTACAAGCCATCTGAGCCCACCATTGATAAATGCGTCATTTCCTTTACGGATAGCAACCAACTTTTTTACCTCTTTGAGGAATGCATGATCCCAGTTGGTTCTATCCTCCCAATTGATGGTTCGTCGACCATCTTCCCCCCAGGCTCCCTCGAGGCCTATTTCATCACCTGCATAAATTGAAGGAACCCCAGGATAGGTCAAAAGCATTGCCATCGCAGAAAGATGGGCAGAAACATCACCATTCACAACGGTTCGGAATCGCGCAGTGTCGTGACTATCAAGTAAAACCATGCTGGCAACAACACTTCGCCATGGCACCGATGCATTGAACTGCTTCATGCTATTAACTAATTGAGATCCATTAATCTTCGGCATTTCGAAGGGTAGTCCTTGAAACCCCCCACCAATCTGATTGTTCTTATTGATCCAGTTCCACAATGGACGCATAAAACCTTGATAGTTCATCGCCCCATGCCAACCTAAACCATTGAGATCGCTTGCAAAGAAGTCGCCATTTTCGGCAACCAGCCACGCATTAGGGTTTGTTTCATCCATCGCTTTTCTGATTCCATGCATAACTTCATCGTGGAGATCATCTTTTCCTAAAACTCCAGTCATATTGCCGACATCAATGCGCCAGCCTGACATCCCAAATTTAGGGCTAATCCATTTTTTTACGATCGAGTTTTTGCCAGAGTACATTTCTTTACGCAGGGCCTGTGAGTTGAAGTTCAACTTCGGTAGAGAGGCAAGGCCCCACCAACCCACGTAACCATGTGCAACAGTTTCATCCCAGTAAAAGTATGTGCGCTCCTTCGAAGCTTTATTCTTAAGTGCTTTAGTCAACCAGGGATGACCTGCACCGCAATGGTTCGAGGTCAAATCTCCCATTATCTTTATCTGAGATTTTTTAGCTTTTTTGACTAATGAATGGAGGGCTTCATTTCCCCCAAGAAATGGATCGACATGATCAAAACTAGCAGCGTCATATCTGTGATTTGAGTTGGAAGGGAAGAATGGAGTGAAATAAATTCCATTAACACCTAGATCATTAATGTGATCAAGGTGTTGCTCGACCCCCTTCAGATCGCCTCCGAAATACTCTGAACTTGTAAATTCGCCCCGGCCTTGTGGAAGCTCATTCCATTCACGAGCATTTGCCCAACTTGGAATTTTTGTAACCTGACCAGAACGTGCGAATCTATCGGGAAATATCTGATAAAAAACCGATGAGCGAATCCAATCTGGATACTTTGGCACGGCAATAATTCTAAAATCATTATTGCTATGAACATCATGGTTGACTAATCCGAAAGCGTTAAGCCATTCGTATTTTCCTTTGGCAACAAATACAAATCGATAGACAGTGTGAAGATTGATGACTTTGATCTTTACTTCGAGCCAAAGCTCGCTTGCACTAGCCTTTCCAAGCTTTAATTCATAACTCCTAGGCTCACCATCTTCGTAAACTCGAATAAATGCTTTTTCAAAGTGATAGCTCCTGGGGACGCGCACTTTTAAGGTGATTGTTTGACCTATAGCTGGTGCAGCATTGCTAACGTAGATCTCACTCCCATCATGGTGTGGGTGAAGATTCACTTATATGCCCTATCCCTTAACTGAACCTGCGGTAAGTCCATTAATAATGTACTTTTGCAAGGACAGGAAGATAATGACAATTGGTATGGATGCAATGATTGACCCTGCGGCAAACGGTCCCCAATTCTGGGAGTACTGCCCTCCGATGAATCCCTGTAATCCGACTGCAATAGTGCGGCTTTCCATGTCGACTAGGAATAATCTCGCCAAAATAAACTCGTTGAAAGTACCAATAAAGCTGAGCAAGCTAACAACCGCCAATACAGGTGCTGCTAACGGCACAAATATCAGCCAATATGTCTGAACAGCGCTGGCACCATCAACACGGGCCGCCTCATCTAGCTCCATAGGAATTGAGTCAACAAAGCCTTTAAGAAGCCAGATGTTTACGCCCATGGCTCCGCCCAAATACACAAGAAGTAGACCTGGTTGCGTACCCAATCCTATTGATGGAGCAAACGTGTAAACACGTTCCATAATCACATACACGGCAGAAAGCGCCAGTAACGCAGGAAACATTTGGACTAACAAAAGTAATTTAATTCCAGAACGCTTCCCTTTAAACTTCAACCGACTAAATGCAAAAGCTGATGCAGCTCCAATGACGACCGACAATACCGCCACCGTACCGGCAATAACTAGTGAATTTCTCATCCAGGTCAAGTACGGAATAGTGGGATCATTAAATAACCTTGAAAAGTTCGTAAGCGACCCAGAGGTTGGAATAAAAGAGGTTACCTGCAAACTTCCCGTTGGATTAATAGAAGAGATAATCACTAGATATATGGGAAACAGGGCAAATAGTGATGCAATAACCGCAACGAGGTGTCTCCATAGATTTTCCCTTAACCATTTACTCATGAAAAACTATCCAATACCTTAGATTTACGAACACCATATAGAGAAATAGCAGCGATAATTATGAAAATAACTACAGAGATTGCGCTAGCTAAGCCAAGATTCTGGACATCTCCTACAAAGGCTATCTTGTACGTATAGCTAATTAAGATATCCGTGGCACCAGCTATGTCTCCATCTAATGGACTGCTAGGCCCACCACCTGTGAGTAGGTAGATTAAGTTGAAATTATTAAAATTAAATGCAAAAGATGCAACAAGTAATGGCGCGACTACCTGCAATAAAAGCGGAAGTGTAATCTTGGAAAAAATCTGACGAGGATTGGCTCCATCAATGGCCGCCGCTTCTGAAAGATCGGACGGTATTGCTTGTAGAGCGCCGCTACAGATCAAATAAAAGTATGGGAATCCAAGCCACAGATTTACAATGATGACCGCGGTTCGAGCGAAAAGTGAGCTTTGAAACCAGGCAATGTCAGTTCCGAACAAATTATTCACAGCACCAAATTCGGTATCAAACATACCCGCCCAGATCAAAATGCTCATGATGCTTGGCATTGCATAAGGCAAAATAAATATTGACCGATAAATCCTTCTGCCCCTCAACGGCCGATTCATTGCAATGGCCAGTAACAATCCAAGGGCGAATTGAGTTAAAACTGTCAAAGATGCAAAAATCAATGTCCAGGTGAAAACTCTGAGCAACGGCTTACGGATTTCACTATCGGTAAAGAGACTTACATAGTTAGCGAACCAGATGGGAGAGCGCCAGCCAGGCTGCAAAATCTCCGTCGGATCTGAGGTATCAGAGTAGTTTCCGCGACCGTTGTCTACGAATGTTCGGCCATCAATAAGATTAATAAATACATCGGTATCGCTTCGATACTCAAGGACTTGGCGCTTTACAACACCAATATCGGAGCCCTCCATAACAACAAAGTACTCATCCTTATACTTAAAACGAGTTGATGAAAGGGATGAATCCAGAGATCCTCTTTCAGAATCTAGAATTGGAGCAAACCCTGGGGCTGAAGTTGCAATGCCATCACTATTTATCTCGATATCGCTTGCAAAAAAATCTGTCTTACTTGCTGATGTAGAAATGAAATACTGCTGGTTCAAAATATCCGAAGCCAAGATCGCTAAATTTCCAGCTGAATCACGACCGACAACTACATCAAATGCGGTTCCTGCCTCATCACTTTCTACTCCCAAAAGCTTTATTTGGGTGATTGATTCTTCTTTAGATATGTAATTGCCATTTTGATATTGAAAAGTTGACATAATCAAGGTGTAAACAATTGGTCCTATAACAAAGGCGAAAAGAAAGAGCATGCCAGGCAAAAGAAACTTGAATGGGACCGATACATCCGTTAGATAGACAACCGCTATTGCAATTAGCGCAATTGCTAAAAAGGCTGCAATCTCATACTGACCCTGAGCAAATGCGCTCTGAATTAAAAGTGCCAGAATGGCAGATACGAAAGCGACTGCAACGTACTTAGTCGCTTTAGTAACTTTTCTTAAATAAAGAACTTTCACTTTTTCCTAACTACAGTTTATTTGAGAGAAAAACTATCGGGCGAGAAAAGCTCTCGCCCGATAGTTTTACATTCTTAAAGATCGATTTATAGATCTTTAACGCCAGCTGCGATATTTAGCTTGAAGAAGTTATTGAGCTTAGTCGCCTCAGACTTTGGATCCTTGCCATCAACTAGAATCGCCGTCCAGAAGGCTGGAAGTAGATCCCAGTATGACTTTGATCCAGCAGTACCGTTCAGAATTCCGATTTGTGGGATTCCTGCGAGTGTAGCTGCCTTACCAAAACCAACCTGTGCTGCAGTTAGGTCTGCATTCTGAGCACCCTTTTCTGCAGGTGGGCGTAGTTCAAGTGACTGGTAGCGAATTGCACCCTCTGTTGAAGCGAAGAACTTCACTAGAAGCTCCTTAGCGCCAACTTCAACTCCGCGCTTTGCAGCGTAAGTTGTAAGTAGAGCACCACTCACTGAACCAAACATCTGGCCATATGTTCCAGCCTTGATTCCTGGTACTGGCATCAAGTTCATCTTGAAACCCTTGTAAACATAATCCTTCCATTCCCAGTTACCAATAACTGCAAATGGAACCTTGCCCGCAAGGAATGCATCCTTGCATCCTGCATCTGATGCTGGGAAGAAGCCTGTGCTCTTGCCCTTTGCATCTAGCAGGTAAGTCTTGATGTTCTTTGCCAACTCAGTTGGGTTGATTGGATCAACATTTGTAACGACCTTGCCATTCTTCATACGGTATGCAGATCCACCAAGTGCTGAAAGCACTGAGTGAGCACCCCATGAAGTTCCGCCACCAGCGATGCAAAGACCTGAAGTTAGCTTCTTGCTGCTCTTGTTTGCCTTGTAGTAGTTCACCATCTCGCCAAGAGTTTTTGGCGCAGACTTAACAAGCTTTGTGTTGTAAATCATTGCAACGTTGTTAATGTCCAGAGGAACTCCATAAACCTTGCCCTTGTAGGAAAGATCAAAGAAGTTATTTGCGGTAAAGCGTGCCTTAACAGCACTGCTCAATGTGATTGGAGCAAGCTTTCCATTTTTTGCGCCAGTTGGAACCCAGTCATTAGCGCCAACAATGATGTCAGGACCTGTTAAATCTGTTGCATTGTCTACAGCGGTCTTGAGAGCATCAAAGCTTGAGAATGTTGTTACCTTTACTTTGTATCCGCTAACCCAGTCACCCTTAGCAGCAAATACCTTTTCAAGGTTTGGTCCGCGAGTTTCATCGGCCCAAACTGTAATTTCCTTATCGGTAGCAAATGCGCTTGGTGCGACCAAACCAGATACTGCGATTGCGGCAGCGGCTACAGCACCGACTATGCCAAAACGCTTTGTCTTCATTTATGTCCTCCATGGATGGAATTTACGCATACGAGAGCATGCGCTGTTGGGGTAATTCCACTCTTTAAGGGGTAAGTAAGCAAACGAAACACCTTGTTTTCCGCCCGTTTAGGCTCTCATTTATCTGATTGTTATAAAGTTCGTTCGTTGCATGACTCCTTGCAGAATCCTATGAAAACTCGCCCCTGGCCCCAAAGTGGGGTTCGATAGGGGTATGGCTGAAGAGATCGTGACCCGAGATGAGATCCGCGCAATGCGCAGGTCTTACAGTGATGCCGGTTTAGAGAGCTTGCCCGAGAATCCTTTTGAAGCCTTTGCATCGTGGTTAAAGGATGCCCATGAAAACTCAGTCATTGTTGAAGCAAATGCGATGGTGCTTTCTACAGTTACCGCAGATTCGCAGATCAATACGCGAACTGTTTTGTTAAAAGATATTTCAGATGGTGGATTTACATTCTTCACTAACTACCAATCACGCAAAGCACATGGAATTGAGTTGAACCCAAATGTTTCGCTTCTTTTTCCTTGGTATGCGATGGAGCGACAGGTTTCAATTAGCGGAATCGCGCAAAAAGTTTCTGAGCAAGAGTCAGATGATTACTTTGCAACTAGGCCATGGGGTTCACAGATCGGTGCCTGGGCAAGTGCACAGTCTTCACACCTTGCATCACGTGAAGAGTTAGAGCAACGGTATGCAGGTGCTGCTGCAAAGTGGCCTGAAGGAACAACGGTTCCGCGCC
>CAEZTV010000010.1_pt1 | contig 10970 bp, 8 predicted proteins | sample 7264311 | NCBI WGS metagenome assembly CAEZTV01 (sample SAMEA6813813, study PRJEB35770) | uncultured Actinomycetes bacterium | biome: Freshwater; feature: Freshwater reservoir; material: water | place: Czech Republic | collected 2017-08-18 | depth 0.5m m | reverse complement strand
CTGCACAGATCAAAGTAATAGTCACTCGTTATGTCTGAGTACTGTTTGGTTGAAGTAATCGGTGTTCGAGTAGAAATGCCATCTAATCAACCAATAGTTCTCCTGAAAGAAATTGATGGTCTCAGGTATCTACCGATTTGGTTGGGTAGCGCAGAAGCGACAGCTATTGCATTCGTACAACAGCAAGTTAAACCGCCTAGACCTTTAACTCATGATTTATTTACTTCAGTTTTAGAAAGCTTTAATATTGATCTGGAAAGTGTCTATCTAACTAAATTAGAGGATGGAATTTTCTACGCCCAATTGAATTTTGCTAATTCAAAATTTGTTTCAGCCCGCCCGAGTGATGCCATAGCCCTAGCGTTAAGAAGTAATTCACCAATTATGGCTAGCCTGACATTGTTAGATGAAGCTGGGATTGAGATTCCAGATCAGGCAGAGGATGAGGTAGAACGATTCAAGGAGTTCTTGGACCAGATCAATCCGGAGGATTTCCTTGCTTAATCCCGGCCGCTTGGCCAAAACCCTAAAGTACAACCTTAGATATTCGTGTCTAACCATTAAAAACGGGCTATCAACTTCTACAATTAAGCCTTCCCCGTAGAATCGAGTCTGCCATGAGCATTTCCCCTGACATCGGATATCGAGGCGCTACTGCATGCGTCGCCGCTGGTATTTCATATCGGCAATTAGATTATTGGGCTCGAACTGGCCTAGTTGAACCAAGTATTCGAACAGCTGCAGGTTCTGGTTCGCAACGTCTGTATGGTTTTCGAGATATTTTAGTTTTAAAGATAGTTAAGAGACTTCTTGATACTGGAGTTTCACTGCAAAACATTAGAACCGCGGTTGAACATCTGCGAAGCACAGGTATTTCAGATCTTGAACGAATTACTTTGATGAGTGATGGGGCTTCAATTTATGAGTGCACCAGCCCCGATGACATAGTGGATCTTTTGCAAGGTGGCCAAGGAGTTTTTGGCATCGCAATAGGTAAAGTTTGGCATGAGGTTGAAGGATCGTTACTCAATCTACAGGGTGAAAATTCCTTGGATGGCAGTACGGTAGTTAGTGGTACAAATAACGACGAACTGTCAGAACGCAGAAAGCGCAAAGGCGCTTAATAAGTAATACTCTTCCCCCTAACCAGCACAAAACTTGGGGGATCAGATGGTTGTACGTTCTACATTCATCGACCGCCATATTGGTCCAAATGATTACCAGATCAATTCGATGCTGCTTGAATTGGGATATAAGAGTTTAACTGAGTTTATTCAGGCGGTTGTGCCAAAGAATATTTTATTAACCAATGAAATAGAAAATGTATTACCAGCAGGAATTTCTGAAAATTCAGCTATCTCAGAATTAAAATCAATTGCTGATGAAAATATTTTAGTAAAGAATTTTATTGGAAGGGGCTATGCTGGAAATATCACGCCGCCAGTTGTGCTTAGGAATGTACTTGAGAATCCGGCCTGGTACACCGCATATACACCTTATCAACCAGAAATTAGTCAGGGCAGATTAGAAGCAATTTTTGCTTTCCAAACTGTGATCTCTGATTTAACTGGCTTGCCCGTTGCTAATGCATCAATGTTGGATGAAGCCACTGCAGCTGCCGAGGCTTTCACGTTAAGCAGGCGGGTGTGGCAGGGAAGTGATGATGCAATATTTTTAGTTGACCAAGATCTTCATGATCATGTTAAAGCGGTTATTTCTACACGTGCCAAACCATTAAAAATTGAAACTAAAGAGATAAATATCGAAACTTATGATTTCAATGATGATTTCTTTGGTGCGATCTTTGCTTATCCCAACGCGTCTGGAGAGATTAAAAATTTAAAGAGAACCATCGATGCGGTACACAAGAAAAACGCTTTAGCGATTGTCGATTGTGATCTGTTATCACTAACTTTAATCCAAGCACCTGGAGAGTTTGGTGCCGATGTTACGGTTGGAACGGCGCAAAGATTTGGTGTTCCGGTTGGTTTTGGCGGACCACACGCAGGATTTATGTCAGTACGAGATGGTTTAGAGCGATCAATGCCGGGACGATTAGTTGGTCAATCAGTTGATTCTCACGGTAATGCTGCTTTCAGATTGGCTCTACAAACTAGAGAACAGCACATTCGACGCGATAAGGCCACATCAAATATCTGCACAGCACAGGTTCTGCTGGCGGTGATCTCAGCCTTTTATGCAATGTGGCATGGTCCTAAAGGACTTGCGCAAATCGCAACACAAATTTCCACTCGTGCAAATACGCTCCGACAGGATCTAAAAAATGGTGGCTTTGCTGTGGGGGATAAGCCTGTTTTTGACACAGTAAAGATCTCAGGCATAAAAGCTGACGAACTAATTTCCAAATTTTTAAAGAACGGTATGAACATAAACCGCATCAATGCATCAGAAATTTCTCTCACCTTTGATGAGTTAACAACTGCCGATGATTTAACCTCGATTTATCACATTCTTGATCTAAAGATCTCTGAAGAGAGTATCCAAATTGCTTCGGGAAGGCAAAGTAAGTATTTAACACATCCAATGTTCAACTCTTATCATTCCGAAACAGCAATGCTTCGATATATACGAAGCTTGTCGGATCGCGATTTAGCACTTGACCGCACAATGATACCGTTGGGATCTTGCACAATGAAGTTAAATGCAACCTCTGAGATGATTCCGGTAACTTGGCCCCAATTCGCAAATATTCATCCATTTGCTCCAGTTGATCAATCTAAGGGCTATAAAAAAATGATAGATCAACTATCCAAATGGCTAATAGAAGTAACTGGTTATGACGCAGTTTCTTTGCAACCTAACGCTGGTTCGCAAGGTGAGTTCGCTGGTTTACTGGCTATTAGAAATTATCTTGATAACAAGGGTGAACAACACCGTAACATCTGCCTCATTCCTTCAAGAGCTCACGGCACAAATGCTGCTAGCGCAGTGATGGCAGGAATGAAGGAAGTCGATATTGAATGTGATGATTTAGGAAATGTTTCGATTGCCGATATTAAAGCAAAAATAGAGCAGTATCAAGATCAATTAGCTGCTTTGATGGTTACTTATCCTTCAACACACGGCGTATTTGAAGAAGCAATCTCTGATATTTGTGAGCTGATTCATCAAGCTGGGGGACAAGTTTATGTTGATGGTGCAAATTTAAACGCACTTGTTGGTTTGGCCAAACCAGGTAAATTCGGTGCTGATGTTTCACATTTAAATCTGCATAAAACATTTTGTATACCGCATGGCGGAGGTGGTCCGGGAGTAGGGCCAGTGATTGCACGTGCACATCTTGCGCCATTTCTACCTAATCACCCTGCAGATTCACAAGCTGGTCCGATTACTGGACCGGGCGCAGTTTCTAGCGCACCTTATGGGTCGGCTTCTATTCTGCCAATTAGTTGGATGTATATCAGAATGATGGGCGGTTCCGGATTAGCAAAGGCTACCCAGACTGCGATTTTATCTGCGAATTATCTAGCGATGAAATTGGATCCTTTTTTTCCAATTCTTTATAAAGGTAAAAACAATTTAATTGCCCACGAATGCATTATCGATATTAGAGAAATTACTAAATCAACAGGTGTCACAGTCGATGACATAGCAAAGCGTTTAATGGATCATGGATTCCATGCACCGACCGTTTCTTTCCCAGTTGCCGGAACCATGATGATTGAGCCAACTGAATCTGAAGATCTACGAGAATTAGATCGATTTATTGCAGCTCTTGAATCAATTCATCAAGAAATTACCGATGTTTCTGAGGGTCGAATCAGCATCGAAGATTCACCATTACGCCATGCTCCACACACCATGGGGGATTTAGTAAAGGATGATTGGGATCGAAAATATGCAAGATCTAAAGCTGCTTTTCCAAGGGGTGAAACTCATGGAATCGGTGCATCTGGAAAATACTTACCAACAGTGGGACGAATAGATGGAGTACATGGGGATCGGAATTTAATCTGCAGTTGCGCACCGATCGAGGAGTTAGCGATCAACTGATCTCTGTATTACTTTACATAATGTAGATTATCGGCGTAATATCAAACGGCGTAAACCCCAAAAGGTAACCATAAACCAAGCTTCCCAGACTATTGCTAGGCTCATTTTAGATAAGCCATTCTCTCTTTCCACGAATGTTATTGGCACCTCTTTGATTGAAAACCCTAATTTATTCGCCAACATAGCCATCTCTATTTGAAATCCATAACCTTTAGTTTCAATCAAATCAAGATTGATCATATTTAGAAATGATTTAGGGATTACGCGATAGCCAGATGTTAAATCTCGAAATGGTAAACCGAGTGCAAATGAGGCGTACCTAGTGCCCATTTTGGATATGAATTGTCGCTTTTTTGGCCAGTTCACCACACTGCCACCAGGCATCCATCTTGTACCTATCACAAAATTCTGTGCTGAAATCATTTTGAAAAGAGCGCCTAACTCTTCAGGTTGATGACTTAAATCGGCATCCATTTCAACAAAAAAATCATAACCTTTCTCCAAACCGTACTTAAAACCCGCTATATAAGCTGGTCCTAAACCATTTTTGCTATCTCTACGCAGAATACTCAGCCTTTTAATATCCAGTGATTTAGCTATGTCTGCAGTTCCATCAGGTGATTTATCATCGATGATAAGAACATCGATTTCATTCTCTGTAAAGGTCAAGCAAGTTTGATCTAATCGGATCAGTAAATTCTTTATGCTTTCTGCCTCGTTATAAGTAGGCACTAAAACCAAGATTTTGTTCATATCAACCCCGCACTCGTCTAATACTGAGCAAGAGTAGCAATAACATCGCTGCTATTTCTGGGTAAAACTTCAATTTTTGAACCAATGTCTGGCCTTCAAATAAATTAATATCATCGATCAAGACACCACCTTCAAATTTTGGCAAGGATGAGCGAAGTTTACCGGTCGTATCAATAAATGATGTTACTCCTGTTGTTGAAACGTAAGCTATCTCGCGGCCCGTTTCGATAGCCCGCACCTTTGCTATGTTGAGTTGTTGTTCAAGTTGGGCGGTATCTCCGAAGGTTGCATTATTTGTTTGGACAACCAGGAAATTCTCGATCAAATCATCACGAAAAGTATCATTAATAATTTCATAACAGATCAAAGTTTGGAATGATTGATTGTTAACTTGGAAATTCACTTTTTCTGTGCCAGCCGAAAAGTCCGTAACATCCTCCACATATGGCGAAAATCTTGCAAATGAACTTCGCATTGGAATGTACTCACCAAAAGGCGTCAAATAACGTTTGACATAAATCTCTTGGATCTTTGGATTGAAAAATACAGAAATATTCTGCAATTGCCCACTAAACCTAGATATTCCACCTATTAATATCGGTGCCTTAAGTGAATTAGATAACTCCGAAATCTCTGTTTCAATTTCAGGATTCTTAAAAAGGTCAATGTCCACTGAATTTTCTGGCCAAATCACAAGATCAACGGAATTGGCAGCTAAATTGTTTCTGCTTTCCTGATAGTGATTTCTATACACCGCCAATGGGGTTGAATTAAAATCTAAACCTAACTGCGGCACTCCCCCTTGTACTAAAGCAATCTCTAAATTTCCTGAATTGTTTAACTCAGTCGGAATAAAATTAGCAGTTATTAAAAGAAGAGAAATGACTATTAGGTGGTTAAATTTTCTAAGGGCAGATAGAAGACCCATCAAAAGCGCTACGCCCGCAACTCCCATAAATGGGTAAATTGATGAAAGAGGTGAATCAACTTGAGTAAAACTCAGTCGACTCCATCCAAACCCAGTAAATGGAATGGTTCGCATTAATAGTTCACTTAAAACAAGTGCGCAACCAAAAATCACGGCATTGGATAAATTAGATTTTTTGCCAACCAATGCTAACGGTATGAAGAACACAGCCTGCATGAAGACCAAAGCTAGATACGGCAGGTTACCAACATAGATTCCAGTCCAATTTTGAACAACGAGTAAGAGTCCCAAGCCAAAAAAATAAGAAAGTCGAATTCGAGAGAACAGTGAATTCTTAATTAAGGTTCTGTAGAGGAAAAAAAGTGAAATAAAAGGTGCAATCCATAAGGAAATCGGTGCAAAAGCCAACGAAGATAATGCGCCTAGGGTTAACCCAAAGATTGAATCTCTGATCAATCGCACTTTAATCCCACCTTAGAGCAGAAATCAACCGATCCACACTTGAGCCCAAACCATATTCAGATTGCAATTTCTTAATTTTGGCTAGGGAGTTTGGTTTTTTTGGTAAATCAATGTTCATGGATGGGATCGGCACATCTATTGCGCAATTTACTAACTTGGGCGCAATCTTTGCGTACTCTTTACTGGCAAGAACTTTCTTGGCAAGAGTTTTAGGTAACAGCTCATCTTCATTCTCGGCTGCTTGCACAACATCCTTCATTTGCGAAAAGGAGTTAGCAATTAAAGCCGCACCTTTCTCGCCTATTCCCCTCAGTCCAGGAAGTCCATCTGAAGCGTCTCCTCGGATCATTGCAAATAATGCATATCGATCCCCTGGAATCTCATACTTTTTACTAATCCAATTAATATCAACTAAATCATGATTACTTAATCCTTTTGCTAAGTAAGCAATCTTTACATCTTTTTCATCATCAACTAATTGAAAGAGATCTCGGTCTCCACTTGCTATTCGAATTGGGCCAGGTTCTAATTTACTTAAAGTAGCAATGACATCATCGGCTTCATAATCATCAACTCCAAGGGTGGCAAATCCGAAGGCGTCTAGAACATCCAGTAAAACCGGAATCTGCGGAGATAGCGTATCTGGCTCAGCTTCCTCTCCCGAATCATCAATTCGATTCAATTTGTAATCAGGAAACAGGTCTACTCGCCAGGAGGGTCGCCAATCTCCCTCAAGGCAAGCAACAAACCTATTTGGTGAATAAATATTAATTAATCTTGCTGACATATCTAAAAATCCTTTGACGGCATTAATTGGTTCACCTTTTGGCGATAGCAAAGTATCTGGCATTCCAAAAAAAGCCCGATACCAAAGTGAAGCACTATCTAGCAGCAGCAAACTCATAATGACGCTCCGGCATAAACCACTACGCCTCGGTCAATCTTTGTCAGCGCTTGTTCGATCAATGGTTCTAATTCTAAAACCGCACCTCGTAATTGCCGCAAAAGATCAACTATCTGTTTCATATTACGAACAAAATCGCCAACTGTAAGGTCATTATCTTTCAAAACTGCAGTTAGTGAATTACCACTCGCCCATCTTTGAGCTGCCCAACTAAAACCAAAATCAGGCGCTCTCATGGGTTCAAGATTATGATCATTCTCAATGGCAAAGATTTCACCGTATATCTTAGAAATTTTAGCCATTGCTAAGGCTACTTCTCCTCTGGGAACCTTGGCGGCCTCCTCACTTCGGGACTCATATATAAAACATGAAATCACCGAAACTAGATCAATGGCAGATAGTTGATCAAAAACGCCTCTTCGTACCGATTCTGCAATAAGTAAATCAGTCTCACCATAGATCTTTGCTAACATTTTTCCAGGTGAAGCTACTTCACCTTTCTGAATGTAACCTAATTGATCCAGAATAATTTGGATTCGATCAAATCTTTTGGCAATGACGTTTGTTCTAGAGTTAATTCGATCTTTCAAGCCATCTATTTCACGTTGTAAACGATGACCTTTTTCCGAAAATCGGGCATGATTTTCTCTGTCTGGACAAGCATGAGATGAGTGATTGCGCATTCTCTTACGAATCGAAGCAATCTCTTCCTCCGATTCCATTCGGCGACGACGATCACGCTTGCTAACAACTTCAAGTTTCTTGATATCTGAACGCATTTGCGCATAATCAAGAAAATCTCCAAGATGACACTCACTCTCTTTGAATAACTCATCACGTGCTTTTTCATTTTTTCGAATCTGTTTTGCCAACCCAACTACCGCTTTATCAGCTTGAAACTGCGCAAGGGATGATTCCAGAGATGATCTAGCTTTATCAGAACCAAATTGGGAAATAAGATTGATGCTCATATTGTAAGTAGGTTTGAAAGAACTTTTAAGTGGATAGGTTCGCGTCGATGCCAAACCTGCAACTGAATTTGAATCAAGATCATTATTCCAAAGAATGACCGCATTGCCTTCAATATCAATTCCTCTTCGACCCGCTCGGCCCGTTAATTGTGTGTATTCACCAGCTGAAACGGCAACATGTCCTTCACCATTCCATTTGGATAACTTCTCCATCACAACAGTTCTGGCCGGCATATTTATTCCTAAAGCTAACGTTTCAGTGGCAAATACCGCTTTAATCAAACCAGATTGAAACAACTCCTCAACAGTACTTTTAAATGCTGGAAGTAATCCTGCGTGATGGGCTGCAACACCACGTTCTAAACCATCAGCCCATTCATAAAAGCCTAAAACAATCAAATCTTCTTGAGCCAGATTAGTTATATTTTTATTTATAATCTCACGTATTACTTTGCGATCATTTTCATTGGTTAATCTGATACCGGCTTGCAAACATTGCTTAACTGCGGCATCACAAGTTTTACGTGAAAAAATGAATGTTATTGCGGGCAGTAAACCCTCTCTATCAAGCTTTTCAATCACCTCAGGCCTGCTTAAACTTTTGGGAGCTTTTGGTTTATCTCTCCAATTTCCACGAACCTGTCGATAGGTATCGCGCTCCAACTTACTTAACTCAGGATTGAGCTTAAGATTTTCATCAAATAAATCCAATAATCTGTTACCAAATAACACATGCTGATAAAGCGGAACTGGACGAATCTCAGAAACGATTACCTCGGTTTCACCCCTGACAGTTTGTAACCACTCGCCGAACTCCTCCGCATTAGATACGGTTGCAGATAAGGAGACTACTTGCACAGAATCAGGCAAATGAATCAGAATCTCCTCCCACACAGCACCGCGAAACTTGTCGGCTAGATAATGAACCTCATCCATCACCACATATTTCAACCTTTTTATCGTATGAGAGTTGGCATAGATCATGTTACGAAGAACTTCAGTGGTCATAATGACAATATCAGCCTCTGAATTTATTGAGGTATCACCTGTCAATAACCCTACTTTGGCTTCGCCATATCTAGCTACCAGTTCAGAGTATTTCTGATTAGATAAAGCTTTTATAGGTGTTGTATAAAAACATTTCGAACCAGATTGAACTGCAAGCTCTACTGCAAACTCCCCGACAATAGTTTTACCTGCACCAGTCGGCGCTGCAACCAAAACACCTTTACCTTTTTCCAAGGCCCGACACGCAGCAACCTGGAAATCATCTAATTCAAATTCTAAAGAGGAAGCAAATTTGCGCATCTTTGGAAAAGCCGTCAATGCTTTGTTCCGCTGATAATTCTCAGATGCAGAAATGCTCATGCCAGGATCCAAGTTTTAATGGCCCGTGGAACAACTTTCACATTTACTGGCAAATCACCAATTAGCTCCCCGTCTGCATAAGCCTGAGTTGCAGCGTGCAACGTAAACTCTTTTGATCTAAGAACTCTTACCTTTGGATGTTTGATGTGTGTACCGTTGAAAACCCTCGGAAATATACTTAACAAAGTTAATCTTGAAACCGGCTCGACATATAATAAATCCAATTCTCCATCTGTATATGATGAATGTGGCGAAATTTTCATGCCGCCTCCATAAGTCACACCATTTGCTACAAGAGCCAACATCGCTCGCACAGTTGTTTTCTCATCATTAAAGATGATTTCGTAATCGATTGGTTTGAATTTAAGCAGAATGATAAGCATCGCAATGGTGTATCTGGCTCGGCCAGCAGGCCATTTGATTTCATTTGCCAAAGCATTAACCTTTGCATCAAAACCAGTGCTCATAATCTGCAAGAACCATCTCTCACCATCTTGACACTTTACTCTGGCAGCATCTATTGCTTGAGACTGATTTTTGGTTATCAAATCAAAGATCTCTTGTTCAGAGCTTGCTAATACCCCTAAGCCTCTTGAAAAATCATTTCCACTTCCACACGGAACAACCATCAAACCAATATCCTTTAATGCTATTGCTTGCAAACAAATGGACACTAATCCATCTCCACCGAAAGCGATAACTGTTGAAATGGATTGCGTTTTTAAGGAGATCGAAATTTGTTTTTGTGTCTGAGATTTACTAGATTCATTGATTATTTGATAGGCAATTTTATTTCTTTTGCACACTGACTCAAATCTTTCCAAACGATTTAAGCCATCTCCTTTTCCAGCGTTCTGATTTAAAACCAGTAGCCACATCAGATAGGTTCTGCGGGATCTATCGCAGTGGCATTCAAACTTTGATTTACGGATCTTTTGGATCTCTTTCTGTCGATTAACAGAGCAATAATCCCCGCAGTGAAATACAAGATACAAAGTGGAATAGCCAGGACGGTCATCGTGATTGGATCTGGTGTTGGTGTAAATGCTGCAGTAAAGAGAAATATTAAGAATACTGCCAAGCGCCAAGGTTTGAGCAATGAACGTCCACTTACTAGTCCCAATATATTTAAAGAAAGCAGGAATAACGGAAGAACAAAGGCGATGCCAAAGAGTAAAATTAACCGTAAAACAAAATCAAGATACTCATCAAATCGGATCAAATTTCCTAAATCACTTGGAGTAAAACCAAGAAGTATCTTTACTGCGTGCGGCAAGATCAAATACGCGCATGTGGCGCCCAGGGTAAACAGAGGTGTTGCTACGCCAACAAAAAATATCGCAAAGCGACGTTCTCTCTTGTGCAAAGCCGGCGTGATAAAGGACCAAATTTGATAGAGCCAAATTGGAGCTGAGATCAAAATGCCGGTTATGAAAGCAACCTTTAATTGAAGAGTAAAGGGTCCAATCAATCCGTTCACATAAAGATCACCGCAATAATTCTCTGAACTACTTTCACCAAGTGAACAAAATGGAGAGGCTAACTGCTTGATTACCGGCTCGTAGAAAAT
>CAEZTV010000009.1_pt1 | contig 11071 bp, 10 predicted proteins | sample 7264311 | NCBI WGS metagenome assembly CAEZTV01 (sample SAMEA6813813, study PRJEB35770) | uncultured Actinomycetes bacterium | biome: Freshwater; feature: Freshwater reservoir; material: water | place: Czech Republic | collected 2017-08-18 | depth 0.5m m | reverse complement strand
CATATCTTGATAGCAATTCAAATATCGGTGTTACGTTGACAGAATCCGTGATTGAAATGGATTATGGTAATTGGAGCGGTAAGAAGCTTGCTGTCCTTAGTAAGAAAAAGGAGTGGTCATTAATTCAAAATCAACCAGGTGAATTCACTTTTCCTAATGGGGAAAGTTTCCAAGAGATGCGCAGACGCGTAAAGAGTTTTCTGAACTCCTTAATTGACGCAGATGGGCCGATTTTGATTGTTTCTCACGGGGATATCATCAAGATGGCGTTAACAATTACTTTAGATTTGCCTTTAAATAAGTTTCAAAATTTTGTAATTGCTCCGGCCTCGATTTCAATTATCGATTACTCACAGAAGAGTAAATCAGTCATTTCTACTAATGAAAGAATTACAGATGCAGGAATAATCAGTAAGGCAAGCAAGTTCATTCTTGGTGGTGAGAGTGCCTAGAATTATCTATCGCCACAATTCAGTCGAGCGATTTATTGTAAGCGCCATTGGTGAACCAGGTGAGCGAGAGTTTTTCATCCAAGCCCGATCTGGCGAAGGGTTGAATACTGTTAAAGTTGAAAAAGAACAGGTGCGAGCCCTTGTTGTTAGATTCGATGAAATTATTACCGATTTACGTAGAAGTAAAAAGATAGCCATAACAAAGAAGGAAATCGATGAAAATTTGGATATGCAACCTCTTGAGCTCCCAATTGAAGCAGATTTTCAAGTTGGAATCGTCGGTATCAAAATGAATGCTCTTCTTCTCGAGGTAACTTTTCAAGCTATTTCTAATCAGGATGAATTGTTGATTGATGATATGGACTCTGGTCCTGATCTTTTAATTCTCAACCTTGATGTGCTGGCTGTCGGTATTTTTTCGGCCAGAGCAAAAACTGTTATCGATGCGGGCAGAAGTACCTGTCCGTTCTGCGCCTTACCTATGAATGCATCAGGTCATTTGTGCCCACGCGCTAATGGATATCGACGGTAGATATGTTTGTTGATTTGATGGAGAGTGAAGTAATAGTTACTGGAAGGTTAGTGGATGCATCTAATGCCACTTTGTATGGGCACCTTAAGAGTGATGAAAATATGAAGGTCATTTATAAACCAATTGCGGGGGAGAGACCATTGTGGGATTTTCCAAATGGCAATCTTGCTAGCCGAGAAGTTGCAGCATTTAGGTTTAGTGAAATCTTCGAATTGGATCTGGTGCCACCGACTGTCATGCGCAATGGGCCTTACGGAGATGGAATGGTTCAGTTATGGCGCAATGATGCTCAACCAAGTAATTTGATTGAAGTTGGGCAGAGTGATCATCCAAGTCTTCGAAAATTAGCTTTTTTTGATTGCATAATTAACAACGCTGATCGCAAGTATGGACACTTATTGATACTAGATGATGGTCGTATCCAAGGCTGCGATCATGGAGTTTGCTTTCACACGGAAGACAAATTAAGAAGTGTGTTATGGCAATTTGCGGGCGAATCCTTTAATGAGGAAGAGATAAACCTTTTAGATAAAGTTATTGGACATGATTTGGCAAAGGATTTTTCGCAACTTTTACAAATTGATGAAATAGATGCAATTAAGGCGCGTGCCATTAGATTGCGCAGTGAACGCATCTTTCCACTGCCAGCAACTGATAGGCCAGCGATCCCGTGGCCACCTGTATAAACCGGAATTAAATGATTATTGGCCTCATAAGAAGTAAGGTTTGCGCGTGAATAGTTGGCCAGTGCTTATGTTGCCTCAAATTAGTACCAAGAGTGTTTCGCTACATCTACAAGATACATTCAAGGCAGAGGTAAAACTTGCACCATCGCGGTTTTTTAGTTTATACGTATGCGGAATAACTCCTTATGATGCAACACATTTAGGTCATGCTTCAACATATCTGGCTTATGATTTAGTTAACCGTTTCTTAACACTTGGCCATAGCAGTGTTCATTACACCCAGAATATAACTGATGTTGATGATCCTCTATTGGAGCGTGCAATACGAGATGATGTGAATTGGAAGGATCTAGCTTCTTCGCAGATAGATTTATTTATTGAAGATATGAGCGCCTTGCGAGTTTTGCCTCCCAATGATTTTGTTAAAGTAACCGATTCAATGGATTTGATCATTGATTTCATTTCTAAGCTGAAAAAGAGTGGCCAGGTTTATCAGATTAATAATGATCTGTATTTCAATGTTGAATCTGCCTTGGGTGATCTCTCAATAAGTCAGAGTGAAGCGATTAGTATTTTTGCACAAAGAGGCGGAGATCCCGATCGTGTTGGGAAGAAACATCCTTTGGATCCATTGTTATGGCTCGGCAACAAACAAGGTGAACCTGGTTGGGATTCACCCTTCGGATTTGGCAGACCAGGCTGGCATGTTGAATGTACTGCAATTGCACTTGAGTATTTAGATAGAGAAGAGAGTGATTTTGTTATTGATATGCAGGGCGGGGGAGATGATTTAATTTTTCCGCATCATTTCATGAGTGCTGCATTAGTTAAAGCCGTTACTGGGCGTAATTACGCAAAGTATTACGTGCACACTGGGATGATGGGTTTTCAGGGTGAGAAAATGAGTAAATCAAAAGGCAATTTGGTCCTTGTGTCACATTTGATAAAAGATGGTGTTGATCCAATGGTTATCAGATGGGCATTGTTGATTAACCATTATCAAAGCTATCGTGAATGGAGCAATGATCTGCTTGATCGCTCTGTAAGAGAAGTTTCAATGATTAGACAAGCATTGGCAAAATCTGAAGTTTATCCAGTGGATAATTTTATTTCGCAGATAATAGAAGCTTTGTCAGAGAATCTTGATACACCGCGTTGTCTATCTCTGATTTTAGATTGGGCTGCGCAATCTGAGGATCGTGAAAATGCTCACCTATTGGTTAATGAATCAGGTGCAATGTCACGTGCTTTAGATGCTTTGCTTGGATTAACCTTCTAGTCGATTATCCAGATGTAGGGGACTAATAAGCATTTAAGGTAAAGTTAAACAATGGCAACCTTGCGCGAATACATAGAGAATCACGTACTTATTGCCGATGGGGCGATGGGAACAATGCTGCAGGCAGCCAATCCCTCGCTAGATGATTTTCAAGGTTTTGAAGGATGCAATGAAATCCTCAATGTAACTAGGGCAGATGTTGTTGAATCAGTTCATCAGGCCTATTTAAAAGTTGGAGTTGATGCGATTGAAACAAATACTTTTGGTGCAAATTTTGCAAACCTAGCTGAATATGGAATTGAAGAACGAATTTATGAACTGTCTTTAGCAGGTGCTGCGATTGCAAGAAAGTGTGCTGATGAATTCTCAACTGATTTAAAACCGAGGTGGGTTTTGGGCTCTATGGGTCCAGGCACAAGATTGCCTACGTTAGGACATACAACTTACGAGATATTGAAAAAGGCTTATTGCGCAAATGCCAAAGGTTTAATAGATGGTGGCGCAGATGCACTTTTGATTGAAACTGCTCAAGATCTACTTCAAGCTAAAGCAGCAATCAACGGCGCAAGACAGGCAATTGATGAGTTCAATAATTCAGATGAGCCTCATTCTAAAAAAGATATTTTGGTAATTGCCCAAGTTACTGTTGAAACAAACGGCACCATGCTTTTAGGTTCTGAAATTGGTGCGGCGCTAAATGCACTAGAACCGTTAAACATAGATTTGATTGGTTTGAATTGTGCGACTGGCCCACTTGAAATGAGTGAGCATTTAAGAACATTAAGTCTTAGCTCAGATCTTGGTATATCTGTAATGCCTAATGCGGGATTACCAGTACTAGTCGATGGCGGCGCACATTACCCGTTGTCACCTTCAGAGTTAGCATCATCCTTGTTGACTTTCGCAAAGGATTATCAAGTTCAAATCGTGGGCGGTTGTTGCGGTACGACACCAGAACATCTAGCTGAAGTCGTTAAAGTTCTTAGTGGATATCAGATTGCTAAACGTAAAGTTGAATTCGAATCTGGTGCTTCCTCCCTTTATCAGTTTGTACCATTTAGGCAACAAAATACTTATTTGGCCATTGGTGAAAAAACCAATGCCAATGGTTCAAGAGCCTTTCGGGATGCCTTATTAAAGGATGACTGGCAAAGTTGTGTTGAAATTGCGCGCGATCAGATTAGAGATGGCGCACACATGCTCGATTTATCAGTTGATTATGTAGGTCGCGACGGTGTTTCAGATATGAATGAACTTGCTCATAGATTCGCCACAGCTTCAACATTGCCAATTGTCATTGACTCGACTGAACCTGCGGTTATTGAAGCGGGGTTAAAACAACTGGGCGGTCGTTCTGTAATCAATTCAGTTAACTTTGAAGATGGTGATGGTCCGAATTCGCGCTATATGAAAATCATGCCCTTGGTCGTAGAACATGGTGCATCTGTAATTGCTTTAACCATTGATGAAGAAGGCCAAGCACGTGACTGTGATTGGAAGATGAAGGTTTCGCGCCGATTGATTACAGATCTAACGCAAAATTGGGGCTTAGCGCCAGGTGACATCATTATTGATATGTTGACCTTCCCAATTGCAACTGGGCAGGAAGAGACCAGAAGAGATGGCATTGAGACTTTAAATGCTATTGCGCAATTAAAAAAAGAGTTCCCTAAGGTCCAGACAACATTGGGTGTTTCAAACATTTCATTTGGATTAAATCCGGCAGCACGAATTGTTTTAAACTCTGTTTTTCTTGCAGAAGCGGTGAAGAACGGTTTGGATTCTGCCATCGTACATCCATCCAAAATCATGCCTATGCATAAGATCAATGAAGAGCAGTTGCAAGTTACATTGGATCTTATTTACGACAGACGCCAGTACGGTGCTGATGGCGAGATAACTTATGATCCTTTAACGAAATTACTTGAGATATTTTCTGGGGTGGAAATTACCTCATCAAAGGAGAGCAGGGCTGCGGATCTTGCAGCGCTACCGTTACTTGAAAGGTTACAACGAAGAATTATCGATGGTGAAAAGGTTGGCTTAGAAACCGACCTTAATCAAGCTTTGGCAGAAAAACACACAGCTTTGTCGCTGATTAATGATCATCTACTGCAAGGCATGAAAACTGTTGGAGAGTTATTTGGCAAGGGAGAGATGCAGTTACCTTTCGTGCTGCAATCAGCCGAGGTTATGAAGAGTGCTGTTGCAATTCTTGAACCTTTCATTGAGAAAACTGATGATCAAGGTAGAGGAAAGATTTTACTTGCCACCGTAAAGGGAGATGTTCACGATATCGGAAAAAATTTGGTTGACATCATCCTCTCTAATAATGGTTATGAGACTGTAAACATTGGAATTAAACAAACGGTTAATCAAATTATCGATGCAGCACAGGCTAATGAAGTTGATGTAATCGGTATGAGTGGTTTACTCGTTAAATCAACGGTGATTATGAAAGAAAATCTTGCTGAGATTGAATTAAGAGGTTTAGCGAAAAAATGGCCTGTTTTACTAGGTGGTGCTGCTCTAACTCGTTCTTTTGTGGAACAAGACTTGGCAGATAATTACGCTGGCACAGTTCGTTATGCGAAAGATGCCTTTGAAGGTTTAAGGTTGATGGATACTTTTATGGGAATAAAGAAAGGTGTTCCTGGAGTAGAGCTTCCGCCATTGAAAAAACGAGTTACGCCGGCGCGAAAACCAACGGAAAATGCGCAAATTGATACCCGAAGAAGTGATGTTCAAGATAAAAACCCAATTCCTACGCCACCGTTTTTTGGATCAAGAGTTGTTAAGGGTGTTGCATTAAATGATTACGCGACGATGATTGATGAACGAGCACTATTTCTTGGTCAATGGGGTTTAAAAAATCAGGAGTACTCCAAAATGGTGGAAGAAGAGGGTCGACCACGATTACGGGCCTTATTAAATGATATTCAATCAAATGGTTGGTTAAATGCCGCAGTTACCTATGGATATTTTCCATGTTATAGCGAAGGTAATGATTTAGTTGTCTTGCATCATGAAGGTGATAAGTCAGGACAGGAGAGAGCTAGATTCACTTTCCCAAGGCAATCAAGAGATAAACGATTGTGTTTGGCGGACTTTTTCCGAAGTAAGGAGAGCGGTGAGATTGATGTGGTTTCTTTCCAGATCGTTACGATGGGTCAGTCGGTTTCAGATGCCATTACAGATTTGTTTAGTAAAAACTTGTACCGAGAATACCTCGAGTTACATGGTTTATCGGTTCAACTGACTGAAGCTTTAACCGAAATGTGGCATGCCAGAACCCGCCTTGAACTTGGTTTTGCAAAGGAAGATAACCCAGATTTTAATGAAATTCTAAATCAAGGATACCGAGGTTCCAGATACTCCTTTGGTTATCCAGCATGTCCTGATTTATCACAACAGATTGCACTTATGAGTTTGCTGGAGCCGGAAAAAATTGGTGTTGAAATATCGGAGGAATTTCAGCTTCATCCGGAACAATCAACATCCTCAATAGTCTTACACCATCCAGAAGCGAAATACTTTAACGCTTCATGAGTGCAATTCTTTTTGACATGGATGGAACATTGGTTGATTCCGAACCTTTATGGCTAGAGGCTGAACGTGAAGTTATGGAATCTGTTGGATCCTCTTGGAGCGCGCAAGATCAGTTGTCTTGTTTGGGCGGACCCAGGGAGAGAACCGAGAAGATTATGCAAGAGAAATCAAATAATGTTAAACCGTACGGTTTCTTCGGAGATCAACTGGATATTTTGATGCTAAAGAAACTAGAAAAACAATTGCAGATTGTTCCAAATGCGATAGATCTTATAAATGAATGTAGATCCTTCGGATTAAAAATTGCTTTGGTTACCGCAAGCGGTGCCACTTTGATGAAAACTGTTCTAACTCATTTTCCTACTGATTTTTTTGATATCGCAATCTCAGCGGATGATGTAGCAAAATCTAAACCTAATCCAGAGCCGTATCTGTTGGCCGCTGACAGATTGGATGTGAGGATTGAGGATTGTTTAGTGGTTGAGGATTCGATTACCGGTGTTACTGCTGGTCTTAATTCTGGTGCGCAGGTGATAGGTATTCCTCATTTAGTAGATATGCCTGAACACCCAAATTTGCGCATTGTTAAATCTCTTGCCGAACTATCAATAGGCAGATTAACCGACTGGTATCCATTTTTAAAAAGAGTTAAAGGAATCAATCATGGTTGATCGCAATTTTGCGTATGGGGATCGTGTTCAATTTACCGACCCTAAAGGCAAGATGTACTCGATTACTTTGGTATCGGGAGGGGAGTGGCATACTCATAAAGGTTGGTTAAAGCATGATGAGATTGTAGGAAAACCAGAGGGCAGCATTTTCGCGACAAATGGCGACTTGAAATTTCAAGCATTCCGGCCGTTGTTCGGTGATTACGTTTTATCTATGCCACGTGGTGCCACCATTATTTATCCAAAAGATTTGGCGATGATCATAGGTATTGCCGATATCAAACCTGGCGTTCGTGTACTTGAATCTGGAGTTGGTTCAGGTGCGCTCACATTGGCATTGTTGCGAGCAATTGGTGAAAGTGGCAGTTTACAATCTGTTGAGATTAGAGATGATTTTGCGCAAATATCTAAGAGTAACGTCGCTAACTATTTTGGCACTCCACCTAAAAATTGGGAATTAGTCGTCGGTGCTTTTCAAGAGCAACAATATGAAGCGCAATGGGATCGAGTTGTTTTAGATATGTTAGCGCCTTGGGAATGTGTTCAAACCGCTGCGGATGCTCTTGTCCCCGGAGGAGTGATTCTTGCTTATGTTGCCACAACAACACAGCTATCAAAATTTGCAGAAGCTTTAAAGGAAAGTGATTTATTCACTGAACCTGAAACAACGGAAACTATTGTTAGAGGTTGGCACCATGAAGGATTAGCTGTCCGACCGCAACACAGAATGATTGGACACACTGGATTTTTAACCGTTGCAAGAAGAATGGCGCCTGGTATTTCAGTCTTACAGCGCCGTAGGCGCCCATCTAAGGGCAGCTACGGCGTGCTTGACTAATCTAAATCTAGGAAACTTTTACTAGGTCTACAACAAAAACCAAAGTTTCGTTTGGAGCGATAGGCCCTGATCCCATCTCTCCATATCCAAGTGATGGTGGAACGATTAACACTCTTCGTCCGCCCTCTTTCATCCCCGGCATTCCCTCTTGCCAACCAGCAATCACTCCACTAAGTGGGAATGTGGCTGTTTGGTTTGAACTCCATGAGGATTCAACTAGCGCGCCATTGCTGTATGTAATCAACACGTAATGAACTTCCAGAGTTGAGCTTGCAGTTGCCTGCGCTCCTTTTCCAACAATAATATCTTTTTGTTGCAGGGTGGCTGGAGGTGCTCCTACCAGTGAACCAATTGAAGGCTCTTTACCTGCGTTATCTGTTACAGAAGGGAATTCAAAAACGCCCATGCTATCTCCCGTCACTTCGCTACTGCCTGTTTGCCCACCAGTCATGGAATCCAAACCGCCATCCGTCGAACAAGAGGTAAGTAAGCCAAGAACTAGCAATGTGGATAATATTTTTTTCATTGGATTTATCTCTTTTCTAATCACAGGCAAGTCTATCAAAATGCCCGATAATGGTTAATCTACGGTGATGAGTTCGGAAAAAACAGAGAGATTAATCAATCTAACCTTAGGCCTACTTGCTAGCAAGAGGTACTTAACTAAAAATGAGATTTTTCGCACTATCTCTGGTTACTCAGGCACTCCAGAAAGCATGGAGCGAATGTTCGAGCGCGATAAAGATGAGTTACGAAGCGCTGGTATTGTGATTGAGGTCGGCGGATTGGATCCATTGTTTGAGGATGAACAAGGCTATTTGATTCGTAGCTCACAGATCCAGATTCAACCTAATGATTTCTCTAAGCAAGATTTAATTCTGATGGTGCTAGCTGCGAATTTTTGGCTGGAATCAAACTTGAATGAATCAGCTAAGAATGCGCTTTTAAAGATTTCATCAATTGATTCAGCCATTACGGCAAAAATTGGGGCCAATGAGAGACAGATATCGGTGCATGGCTTCAACCATGATTTCGAACAAATCAGAGCACTAATTGATGCAATCAGCAATAGCCGCTATATCAAATTTCGGTATAAATCCATTGACCGAGAGGTTGCTCCAATCAGATTGGAGAATGTTCAAGGTTTTTGGTACTTATCTGGGGTTGATGATGGTTCGCTCAAGAAATTTAAGGTGATTAGATTTGAATCGGCCATCGTTGTAAATGAAAAAAGGCAGGCTTTTGATAAGGAATCGTTGATCAAAAACTCAAAAGTTCAGCAAGAACCGCAATTGCAGAGCCAGCGATTGCAGGCCTATATCCGCATCGGTAAATGCAATAACTTACGAAAAAATGGAGTTATTTCCTCACACGATGGGGAATGGGAGAAAATAGATTTACTCTTCACAGATCAAGAACAAATGATTCGAGATCTGCTTTGGAATGGTGATGATGTTCAAGTAATCGCACCTAATCAACTAAAAGAGGAAATTCTTACTCGCTTGGGGAGATTAGTCAGATGAATGAATCTGCAGTCGATCGAGTTACACGTGTGCTTGATCTTGTTCCTTTCATCCTTGAGAATCCTGGTATCGAAGTGTCTGTATTGGCTGCGAAATTTAGTGTTTCTGAAAAACAGGTACTTGCCGATTTAGAGTTGATATTTATGTGTGGCTTACCCGGTTACACACCATATGAACTAATCGATCTAGCCTTTGAGGATGGTGTTGTCACCGTCATTGATCCCCAGGTTCTAGACAAGCCCCGAGTATTCACTGAAATTGAGGCTGTGGTACTTAATCTTGGACTTTCAATTATAAAAAATGCAATAAATGATCCGGGTCAGATAAAAAGTATTGATGATTTACAGAAAAAAATTGGCACAAAGTTTACTTCGATTTCAGAAATCTCATTTACCACGAGTAAGCCTGCGTTTTATGATCAAGTAAGTGAAGCTATCACCAGGAATGCAGCGGTAAATTTGACGTATAACTCAATTTCGCGAGATGAGGTTTCAAATCGAACTCTCATTCCAAAACGTATTTATTTAGCGCAAGGAAATTTTTACTTTATAGCCATCGATACGAAAAATAATCAAGAGCGTCATTATCGGATGGATCTCATCCTTAATTGTGAGATTTCAAACTCTGCTCATACCAACATTTCCTCATTTGCTGATATCGAGGAACCTTTTGAGTTCAAGATACAGAGTACGAATAAGTATTTAACTGAAAGATACAGCGATTTGTTCACTGGCGTATCTCAGAAAGGCGATGTTTATCTAGCGCAAGGAAGGATGAACAATCCGCAATGGTTGAAACGATTGGTAATAAGCAATGCACCGGATTTGCAACTTCTTGAGCCCGCCTTCTTAAAAGAGGAGATTGGGGAGCAAGTTCGATCAACCCTGGGATTGTACGAATAATTCATCTATCGCCGAAGTATTTGACCCTTTGGGGTAGGCTAGTGCCATGAATTCATTTGCTCCTTGGCACATCGTTGTTTTATTAATCGTAGGACTTGTTTTGTTCGGCTCAAAGAAATTACCGGACTCGGCTCGATCTTTAGGCCGTTCACTTCGTATTTTCAAGAGTGAGATGAAAGAGCTAAATAACGATGATAAAAATGACAAAGATGGCAATTCATCTGCTGATAAATAGTTTCTAGTAGTTTTTTCAATCTCATGCCAAAGATGCGAGATGGCGCGATGCCACTTCTTGAGCATATTAAAGAGTTTCGAAATCGTTTCTTGAAATCATTACTAGCTGTCTGCATCGCAGCTATTGTTGGTTGGATTTTCTACGAGCCGGTAATCAAGCAGTTAGCCTCTCCATTTTGTTCACTTGGTGAAAGTAGTTCAGAGAATTATTGCGGTGATCTTTACGTAAACGGATTGATTGGACCTTTTACTCTTCAATTAAAGGTTGCTTTCATAACCGGAATTTTGATATCAGCTCCAATTTGGCTCTATCAAATTTGGTCCTTTATTACGCCGGCTTTGCACAAGAGAGAACGTCGCTTTGCGATATTTTTTGTTGGCGTAGCGACACCTTTGTTTACCCTG
>CAEZTV010000008.1_pt1 | contig 11349 bp, 8 predicted proteins | sample 7264311 | NCBI WGS metagenome assembly CAEZTV01 (sample SAMEA6813813, study PRJEB35770) | uncultured Actinomycetes bacterium | biome: Freshwater; feature: Freshwater reservoir; material: water | place: Czech Republic | collected 2017-08-18 | depth 0.5m m | reverse complement strand
GCTTCTGCTCCCTCTAACTCATAGAGATCTTTATCTACTGGCTTTGGTGGTTCGATTTTGTTTTCAATTCCATCTAAGCCAGCCATCAACATAGCCGCAAATGCTAGATATGGATTTGATGATGGATCTGGACAACGGAACTCAATTCGTTTCGCCTTTGGATTAGATCCAGTAATTGGAATACGAATACATGCAGAACGATTTCGGGCTGAGTAAACCAGGTTAACTGGTGCTTCATATCCAGGCACTAAACGTTTGTATGAGTTAACAGTTGGATTTGTGAAGGCTAATAATGATGGTGCATGTTTTAGCAAACCACCGATGTACCAACGAGCCATGTCAGAGAGATCTCCGTAGCCGTCTCCCCAGAACAATGGCTTGCCATCCTTCCAAAGTGATTGGTGCACATGCATGCCAGATCCGTTATCACCGAACAATGGTTTTGGCATAAAGGTTGCAGTTTTTCCGGCGGCCCATGCAGTGTTTTTAATGATGTATTTAAACTTCATTAATTCATCTCCTGCGGTAAGAATGTCGCTGAAGCGGTAATTAATCTCCATCTGTCCAGCTGTTCCTACTTCATGGTGGGAGCGTTCAACTAGAAGACCAACCTCACCTAACTTCATCACCATCTCATCTCGCAAATCTGCAAATTGATCTGTTGGTGAAACAGGGAAGTAGCCACCCTTGATTCGAGTTCGGTAGCCACGGTTTGGGGTTCCATCTGCATCCTCTTCGATACCTGTGTTCCAAGCACCTTCATAGGACTCAATGTGATGGAAAGCTTGATTCATTCCAGTTAAAAATCTAATGCGGTCAAATACATAAAATTCGGCTTCTGGTGCAAAAAATGCAGTGTCAGCGATTCCGGTTGAACGCATAAACTCAACAGCTTTTGCTACAACGCCGCGAGGATCACGAGAGTATGGTGAATCATCACTTGGATTATGTACCGAGAATAAGATCACTAAAGTTTTCTCTTTGCGATATGGATCTAAAAATGCAGAAGATGGAACTGGAAGTAATTTCATATCTGATTCATGGATAGATTGAAATCCACGAATTGATGAACCATCAAACATCAAACCATCTGTGAAAACTGATTCATCAAATGATTCAACCGGCACATTGAAGTGATGTTGAATTCCTGGTAGGTCGATAAAGCGAACATCAACTAGTTTTACATCATTCTTCTTGATGTAGGCAAAAACTTCTGCTGAATCTTTAAACATCTAATCTCCTGAGTATCTATTCAATAACTGAATATCTATTGCTGAAATTGAGGCATCATTGCTTCGATTCAGATGGGGCAAAATCTACTTGGTCTTGATGAAAAATCTATAACCTTGGTGTTACATCTATGTTTCCAAATTCGATCTGGGTTTCACAAAAGCGGCTTTGGGCTAGAATCACCCCATGAGCTTCGGCATCAATCAGGGCAAAGATCCCCTGGATTTTGAGGATGCCTCTCAGGGAAAGCGGTTTATTGCCATATCAATCGATTGGGCGATCGCTTGGTCAACTGCCACCTTGCTGACGCCAAACATAATTCCAGAGAACTCCTTCTCAACACTTTTGGTTTTTTATATTCAGGTCTTATTAGTGACCTACTTTCTGCAAAGTTCAATGGGGCAGTTTTTAGTAGGGGTCAAAGTTATCGATAAAAACAATTATGGCCGAATTGGTTTTAAGCGGACACTTATTAGGACAACCTTGATCATTTTGGTTTTGCCTGCAGTATTTACAAAGGAGTCAGAGCCTTATCACAACATTCTTACTAACTCACGAGCGATTCGAATTTAAGCGCTATCTGCGAGGCATCTTTATGTTTGTGGGCATTGGACCTTTTGGCATCGGAATGTTAAGTCCGCCAACAGATTTTAGTCGAGCCCTAACCTCTCGAAGCTGAGCGGTATTTAATTTTTTCGGTAACTTCTTCAAATGTTTTTGAAGTTTCTTTAAACTCACTTGGTCTTTATTGTTTCCAACAATTACTTCAGTAACCGGCACGCCAGATAAGAATCTCTCCATCTTTTTTCGCTCCTCCTGCAACAGCATGCGAACTGATTGAGATCCTTCTCCAACTAAAATAATGCCCGCTTTAGCCGATACTCGATGAACCATATCTTGGTTGCGCGAAACATTGACCGCTGGGGTAGTTACGTACCCGCGACGTATAGACATTAAAACGCTAGCGCCTGCACCCAGCTGACCCTCAATAGAAGCAAATGCGGCGGTGTTAGCGAAGCGCGTAAACAAGAAAAACGCAACTAGGAATGCGAATGGAAAGGAGATAAATCCCAAATAAATTGGGTGTCCAATAGAAATACCGATGGCGATACCAATTGCAAGGACTAGGAAGAATGAAAGAATCGAAATTACAATTCCAGATGGTGATTCCTTTTTAACCAACTTAAAGGCATCTTTAATTACCGCCAGCTGAGATTGTTTTTTTGGGGCAGCATTTTTATCTGTGGCAGCTGCTGCCTCTTTTTTCTTACGACCAAACATTTATTCTCCTTTTACTTTACGGAACGAGCTGACATTGCCTGGTTATACAAACGACCTGCCCGGTAGCTAGAACGTACCAATGGTCCGCTCATAACTCCAAGAAATCCAATCTCTTCTGCTTCCTTAGTCAATTCTACAAACTCATTTGGTTTTACCCATCTAACCACTGGGTGATGTTTGGCGGTTGGACGTAAATACTGAGTAATAGTGATGAGATCACATCCGGCATCTCGTAGATCTTGCAGGGCCTGGGAGACTTCTGTACGTGTTTCACCCATACCTAGAATTAAATTTGACTTAGTAATTAAACCAAAATCACGGGCCTGGGTAATCACATTTAACGAGCGATCGTAGCGAAAGGCTGGTCTAATCTCTTTGAAAATTCTTGGAACCGTCTCGAGATTATGAGCAAAAACTTCCGGACGGGTTTCAAAAACTTGATTTAATAAATCGGCATTCCCGCTGAAATCTGGTGCAAGCATTTCAACACCAACGCCAGGATTTAACTGATGCACTTGCAAAATTGTTTCGGCGTATAGCCAAGCACCCTCATCATCTAGATCATCGCGAGCAACTCCGGTAATTGTTGCGTACTTCAAATTCATACTTCTGACCGATTCAGCAACTCGTCTTGGCTCATCTCGATCTAGCGGTTGTGGCTTCCCAGTATCAATATTGCAAAAATCGCAACGACGAGTGCATTGCTCTCCACCAATTAAAAAGGTTGCTTCACGATCTTCCCAGCATTCAAAAATATTTGGACATGCCGCTTCCTGACAAACTGTATGCAAGCCCTCACTCTTTACAAGTGATCGCAGCTTTGTGTACTCAGGGCCCATAACCGCTTTAGTTTTAATCCACTCAGGTTTTCGCTCAATAGGAGTTTGAGAATTACGTGCTTCAATTCGCAGTAATTTGCGACCATCCGGGGCTAAACTCATTATGAAACTCTCTCTAATGCCAGCAAAATATGCTTTACAACAATTGGCTGAACCTGTTCAACCAAGATCTCTTTCTGTAACTCCTTTGAAAGTGAGGTTACGGAGGCATCTGAAATTCCACACGGAATTATTTGATCATATGCACTTAAATCGGGATTTACATTCAAGGAGAAGCCATGAGTTGTGACTCCTTTAGCTACTCGAATTCCGATTGCTGCAATCTTTCGATCACCGGCTGCGTCACGGATCCAGACACCAGAGCGCTCACAAAATCTGACTGTTTGTACTCCAAGTTCACCACAAACATCGATTAGAGCACTTTCAATATGTCGAACAAAACCAACTACATCAGTTGGATTTATTAATTTAACAATTGGGTAGCCAACTAATTGACCCATTCCATGCCAAGTAATTTTTCCACCACGATCAACATCAATCACCGGTGTCTTATCCGATGGTCGATCCACTTCTAATGTTCTGCGACCAGCGGTGTATACAGATGGATGTTGTAGCAGAAGCAGTCTGTTTGATTCAGATCCATCAGCAACGCAATCAGCTATTTCCTTTTGCAACTTCCATGCCGCTAGGTAATCAATAGTGCCCAGATCTGAAACTTTCACCTGATTTTTTACCATCACCGTCATGGCACTAAGCCTAATTGGCAACCCTATTTTTCGCTAAATATAGGGGTTATTTTGATAATAACCACCGCCTGTCATACCCAACCAACTTCCCACTGATAGATTTGACCTCGGGATTAACAAGTAAAATTAGGTAAAGAAAACAATTATCGAAAGGTTCAAACTAAAAATGGAGAAAGTATCTAAGCCAAGGATTAAAGCTCGTAAACCATTATGGATTGCTGTGGTTGTAATTGTTGGCTGGTTAGGTATCTCATCCGTTGCCGGACCAACCTTTGGAAAATTAAGCACCGTTCAGGAAAATGATAACGCAGCCTTTTTGCCAGATAATGCTGAGTCAACCTTAGCTAGCAAGGTAACTGTTAAATTCAATGACAGCTCAAATGATCAAATCCCTACTTTATTAGTATTTCTAGGTGATGTTGATCCAAAGAAAAATCCAGCCAAGTTAATTGAAATCCAAAATTATTTAGATAAATTGGGCGAGAAAATATTGCCAGAATCAGGCAAGCCAATTAGTTCTTACATAGTTCCAGGATTTCCGATTCAAGCGATTCCATCAGAGGATGGCAAGGCAGCACTTGCCAATATCGCCCTGGATTCCAAAATTGGCGAAGAGAATATTGAAGAGAAACCAACTTTGCCTATCCTTATCGAATTCATCCGTGAGGATTTGAAAGAAAACTTTGAAGCAAAGAGTCTGACAACCCATGTGACTGGATTTGGTGGAATTTTTGCCGACCTATTCAGTGCTTTCGGTTCAATTGATACAACATTGCTGTTAACAACTTTGATAGTTGTATCGATCATTTTGATTGTTGTTTATCGCTCTCCATTTCTTTGGATTCTGCCGTTATTTACTGCAGTTATCGCACTGTCATTAGCTGGAACTGTGGTTTATTTTCTAGCAAAGGCAGGGACGATTGACTTAAATGGACAGTCGCAGGGAATTCTTTCCGTTCTGGTGTTGGGCGCAGCAACTGACTATGCCTTGCTGTTAATTGCCAGGTATCGCGAAGAATTGCATCATCATGAATCAAGGTATGACGCTATGAGAATCACAATACGTGGCGTAGTTGAACCAATTCTGGCTTCAGGATCAACTGTTATTGCAGGTCTTTTAGTTCTTTTGTTAAGTCAATTGTCAGGTAACAGGGGTTTGGGCCCAGTAGGTGCAATTGGAATCGCAGCAGCGATGATCACTGTTTTGACCCTTTTACCTGCACTTCTTCTACTGCCTAGCGCAATTTTCGGTTTAATTTTCATATCGGTCCTAGGAGTGTCTACTATCAGCTTAATTAGTAGTGGTAATTTCTTTGGTTCAGTCACGGCCTCATTATTGATTTTTTCAATTGTAGCTGGCTTTAAGCGAGTAACTAATTCAAAAACTTCAAATTTTTTCAGTAAAGAACGATTTGAAAGTGGTCGCTGGGTTTTTTGGCCAAAAGTCCCACGCTTTGATGATGTCGATGAACAATTAAGCGGTAGTTGGGCCAAAATCGGCGCTGTTGTCGAAAGGAATCCAAAGCGAATCTGGATTTCAACTGCGCTTCTACTAACCATTTTTGCAGGCTTCTCTTTCACTCTTAAGGCAGATGGTTTGGCCAATACCGAGGCTTTCACATCTAGAACTGATTCTGTAATTGGACTTGAAAAACTAGGGGAGCATTTCCCAAGTGGTGAGGGATCTCCGGTTGAGATAGTTGTAAAAGAAAATGATGTTGCCGCTGCGACTTCAGCCCTACTGAGCGTTTCCAATGTTGCATTTGTTGAACCAATAGTTGCCGGCCAAAAGATTCCTGGCCAACCTATTCCGCCAATCAAAGTGGTTGAAGGCAAAGTTTTATTGAACGCTACTTTAAAAGTTGCGCCGGACTCAGTTGAAGCCAGAAACACTATCCCATTGATTCGAAGCGCAGTCAAAGCGGTCGATGAAGATATTTTGGTCGGTGGCGGAACAGCAGTCCAATATGACACTGATTTGGCGTCTCGCCATGACAATCGATTGATCATTCCAATTGTTCTGGTGATTATTGGAATCATCCTCGGTTTGTTGCTGCGAAGCATTTTGGCAGCCGGCATTCTCTTACTAACGGTCGTGCTTTCATTCATGGCCACCCTTGGAGTTTGCCAACTTGTATTTGAGCACGTATTTGGTTTTGCTGGCGCAGACGCATCATTCCCATTATTTGCATTCATTTTCTTGGTTGCATTAGGTATTGATTACAACATCTTCCTAATGACTCGAGTCCGTGAAGAATCAATGAAGATTGGTACGCGAAAAGGTGTTATCAAGGGCTTAACAGTTACTGGTGGCGTAATTACATCGGCGGGAATTGTTTTGGCCGCTACCTTTGCAGTTCTTGGCGTCTTGCCTTTGGTATTTCTGGCCCAACTTGGCTTTGCTGTTGCCTTTGGAGTTCTACTGGACACAATTATTGTTCGATCATTGTTGGTTCCAGCACTGGTGCAAGTAATTGGACCAAAAATTTGGTGGCCATCAAAATTGCAGCATGAACAAAAATCTTTAGTAAATAGTAAGTAGTTATGAGCAATAATCCCCGCGTTGGTATCGCAGGATATGGCTTAGCTGGGCGTTTTTTTCATGCACCAATGCTTAAGGGAGCAGGATTTGATGTAGTTGGTGCATTGACCACAAACAAAGAACGTAAGGCAGATGCCATTACAGATTTTCCGCAAATAAAGGTGGTTTCAACGATAGATGAACTGTTAAATCTTGGTTTAGATTTATTAGTTGTTGCCTCTGCTAATAATGCACATGCTGAACAAGCGATGGCTGGTTTGCGATTTGGAACGCCAACAGTTGTAGATAAGCCAATGGGGCGAACGCTAGCGGAAACAAAGTTGATCACCGACCTTTCAACTGAAGTTGGTGTTCCGGTTACTACTTACTTTAACCGTAAATTTGATAGTGATGCATTAACAATAAAGAAGTTAATCAAAGAGGGAACTTTAGGCAATATTTTCAGATTGGATTCTAGATTTGAAAGATTTCGTCCAGAGTTAACAGCCAACTCATGGCGCGAGCAATCAACAGCCGCTGATGGTGGAGGAAATCTTTTAGATTTACAGCCACACCTAGTTTCAACCGCGTTAGATTGGTTTGGACCGGCAACATTAATTGCATCCTCAGTTCGCTCAATCCGTGGCGCAGCCGATGATGATATTTCACTTCTTTTAAAACATGACAGCGGCGTAGATTCTTACCTATCTGCTAGCGCAATCAATGGCGCACCTGGTCCGCGAATTAGATTAAGTGGGGATAAAGGTTCATTAGTTATTACTGAATTGGATCCACAGGAAATGATGTTAAAAAATGGGTTGTATCCAGAGGGTGGTCGATGGCAGCAAGGCGCTAAGAGCCGTGCATACTTACAACTCGGTGATGAGAAGCATGAGTATTTATGTGAAGATGGAAATTATGCCGAATTTTATAATCTAGTAAAAGCTGCATTAGCTGGCGGGCCATGGCCGGTATCAATTAAAGAGGCATTGAGTGTTGCCACAATAATCGATCAAGCACGCGAAAAATCATTTAGGTAGATGAACTTTGATTGCATCGTAATTGGTGCGGGCCTTGCCGGTATTACAGCTGCCAGGGATTTGGAGAGTGCGGGGAAGAATGTACTTTTAATTGAGGCTAGTGATGATGTTGGTGGTCGTTTACGCAGTGATCGATTAGATGGTTTTATCTTAGATCGTGGCTTTCAAGTTATAAATCCAAAGTATCCGCAGATCAGGCGAAGTGAATTAATCAAGGATCTAGATTTTAAATCTATATCTGGAAAAATACATCTGACAGATCTAGATTTAATGGTGGGTTACGCGCCAGGCAGCCTAAGTTCTCAAATTGGTTCTACTGCTGAGAAAATCAAATTTCTAAATTTTCTTGCATTTTCCAAACCATCAAACTCTCAATCTTTTGGCGATTACACCGCAGCATTTCCTAATCTGTATGCGAAGGTATTGAAACCATTTCTATCAGGTGTTTTTTTGACCGATCCAGCGTTAATTGCTGCCGATGTAGTCCAAGAGATTATTCGATCATTGGTTAAATCATTACCCGGAGTTCCAGCAAATGGCGTGGGCGAGTTTAGTAAGGCTCTAGCCAAACCACTAAAGAATCTGCGTTTGAATGAGAAAGTAATAAAGATAGAGCAGGGTTCGGTAATCACCACCAAGGATAAATATGAAACAAGATTTATCGTGATTGCAACTGATGGACAAAATGCCAATAATTTGATGGGAGTAAACAAAGAGTGCAAAATGTCAGCAAGTTATACCTTCTACTTTGCCGTGGATAAGCAGTTTGAGTTAATGAGCAGCTTACAGATTTCTACACAAGCTAAGGTAGTAAACACAATTGCTATCTCAAAAGTTTCCCAAAATTACGCACCAAAAGATAAAAATTTAATTTCGGTAACTTCATTGCTGCCTTTAACGCAAGAAGTGTTTCGCCAAGAGGTAAGTGAATTATGGAGAATTCCAGCTGAGAAATTTGAGTACATTAACCATTATGCAATTACGCAATCGCTACCCTTTCATGGACCAGGTAAGTCACGAACAGAGAATCTATTTGTAAAGGATGGACTCTTTGTAGTTGGTGATCACATGAGCGCCCCATCTCAAGAGGGTGCGATGAGAACTGGCGCTGTTGTTGCGTTAAAGATTAATCAACTAATGCGGTAAGTGCTGCTGAGATATGAGGATAATCAAACTCAAAACCAGCATCTGTTAATACTTTAGGCACAATCTTTTTTGATCCCAATATTTCAGAGGAGAAACCACCTAGGGCAGTCCTTAGTGCAAAGGCAGGTGCTGGAAATATTGCAGGTCTGTTTAAAGCACGGGCTAATGCTGCGGTGAACTCTTGGTTAGTGACTGGATTTGGCGAAGTTAAATTTACTGGTCCAGTGATCTTTGAGTTAAGCAGAAACATGATTGCTCTTATCTCATCATGCAATGTAATCCAAGACCACCATTGTTTGCCGTTGCCTAACTTGCCACCAAGTCCAAATTTAAAAATTGGCATCATTCTGCCAAGTGCGCCACCAGTGGGATCTAGAACCAAGCCAGTACGTAATTTAATTGTGGGAATATCAATTGCTAGATCAGCTGCCGCCTCCCATTCACGACAAACAACCGATAGAAAATCTTCTCCACCTCGGTCACTTTCACTAACTGATCTGTTTCCAGTCTCGCCGTAATAGCCAATCGCACTTGCTGAAATAAACTTTTTAACTCCTAAAGTTTTGGCTGCCGTGGCTATTGTCGTAGTTCCAAGAAGGCGCGAATTTAAGATTTCAGATTTATACGCTGCCGACCAGCGCTTATCACCAACACCAACGCCAGCTAAGTGAATGATTGCATCAACTTGGGAAAGTGGGGCAAGATCTATTTCACCTACATTTGGATTCCAAAACACTTCATCATTATTTCGAACTGGTCTTCTAACAATTTTCTTTACTTCAAAGCCATCCGCACGTAATTGCCCAACTAGGGCGCTGCCAATTAATCCTGATGAACCAGTGACTGCAACTTGATTAATCTTTGACAAATTACAAACCTAAATCAGATTCGAATCGACCCTCTTCTAGACGTTCTTTCAAAGTTACTAAGAATCTTGCGGCATCCGCGCCGTCTACAACTCTGTGATCATAGGAGAGTGCAAGATAAACCATGGATCGAATTGCGATTGTCTCTCCGCCATCTGCACCTTTTACAACCATTGCTCTTTTTACAACGGCGCCTAATCCAAGAATTGCTACCTGAGGTTGATTAATGATTGGTGTATCAAATAAAGCACCACGAGAACCGGTATTTGTAATGGTGAATGTGCCGCCACCTAGCTCATCTGGCGTAATTTTATTGTCTCTAGTTCGAGCCGCTACATCAACAATCTTGCGGGCAATACCACCCATGTTTAAATCACCAGCATCTTTAACAACCGGAACCAACAGGCCACGATCGGTATCAACGGCAATGCCCAAATGTTCAGAGCTGTGATAAGTAATTTGATCACCTTCGACAATGGAGTTTAAAACTGGATGTTGCTTTAACGCTTCACAAACTGCAACGGCAAAAAATGGAAGATAGGTTAATTTCACACCTTCACGGGCTTCAAAACTTTCTTTTGCCGCCTTACGCAAGCGATCAATTTTTGTTACATCAACCTCGATAACTGTTGTTAATTGCGCAGAGATTTTTAATGATTCAACCATGCGATCAGCAATAACTTTACGCAATCTAGTCATTCCAACTGTTGTACCTCGTAATGGCGAGGCAACAATTGCTGATTTAGCGGTAGCTGCTTGCGCAACAGGTGAGTTACTTACGGCTGGCGGTGTTGGGATTGACCTAGTAGAAGCGGCCAAAACATCCTCTTTGCGGATTCGTCCACCGACTCCACTTCCTTGAATAGTTGCAAGATTTACTCCAAATTCAGCAGCTAATTTTCGAACAATTGGAGTTACATATGAATCATCATTTGATGAAGCAACCTTTGTAGTAACTGGCGCTACAACAACTGGTGGTACAACAGCTGGCGCTACAACTACTGGAGCCGTGACAATTGGTGTTGGTACTGGAGATTCAATGATGGGTGCTGCTGGCGCAGCCACTGGTGGTTTTGGAGTAGAGATCGGGGCTGCAGTAGAACCAGATACTCCGATTGAAGCTAATCGAGCACCAACTGCAACTGTTGAATCAACCGCTACATCGATGCTTAAAACTGTACCTGAAACTGGTGATGGAATTTCAGTATCAACCTTGTCAGTTGATACTTCAAGTAGTGCCTCATCAGCATTAATTGAGTCACCAACTTTTTTTAGCCAGCGTGTAACAGTTCCTTCAGTTACAGATTCACCAAGTGCTGGCATCGAAACAATTGTTGATCCAGAGTTGCTTGGCGTTGCATTAACTGCGGCAACAGGTGCAACTGGCGGCGGAGTTGGAGCAGGAGTAGCGACTACTGGAGCAGGAGTTGGAGTTGGAATTGGAACTGGAGTTGGCGCGGAAGCAACTGGCGCAGCACTTACTGCAGCACCATCATTAATGATTGCTAACTCAGCACCAACTGGAACTGTTGAATCAATTGCTACGACAATTTTTTGTAGAACTCCAGCAACTGGAGATGGAATCTCTGTGTCTACCTTGTCAGTTGATACCTCTAATAGTGGCTCATCAACTGCAACTTGATCGCCCTCTTTCTTAAGCCATCTGGTAACAGTTCCTTC
>CAEZTV010000007.1_pt1 | contig 11658 bp, 12 predicted proteins | sample 7264311 | NCBI WGS metagenome assembly CAEZTV01 (sample SAMEA6813813, study PRJEB35770) | uncultured Actinomycetes bacterium | biome: Freshwater; feature: Freshwater reservoir; material: water | place: Czech Republic | collected 2017-08-18 | depth 0.5m m | reverse complement strand
GAGCGCATTTAAGCAGGCATCCACAAATTACCTGGCAGATAGTGCAACTGCAGTTGCAATTACCTTTACTAGGTTTGTAGAAAGGCCTTTGCAGGTTCAGCTTTACCCAACCATGATTCCGCTCAATCAAGGTAATGCGCTGGAGACAACTACGGTTACTTCAGCGACCCTAACAATTTCTGCTAGAACTGCTACCGGTGCTGGTGCATTTACAATTACTGGAACTGGATTTACAAATATTGAACTAGTGACAATTGGTGGTGCTCCTCTTTCTGGAAGCAATTACACAAGAGTAAGCGAGACAACCCTTAACTTAAGCGGAGTATCAAGTTTTATGGGTCCATTATTAATCAGGCTTGCCGATGGTCAAGAAAGTGTGCTTTTCCAATTTAATTGGAGTTAGAAATTGGCATTAACTTTACAAATCGATTAACCTAAGGAGATCATGGCTACCAAACGCAGAGTTTCAAGCAGTAGAAAACATCTCGAGCTTGCAGATCAGGTTGATATCTGGGCACGTAAGTACAAGGTAGATCGCGACCCTTATGTAAGTGGCTTATCTGCCTCTCTTCGTGAGAAGAAGAACTTACAAATCTGGGCGGTAATGAATCCAATTGAGTACCTGCCACAACCAGAGATCGTCGAGGGCTTGGCTACTGCAAAGTGGGCACGTTTACTTACCTTGATTCGAAATGTTTTAGTCTTTGCTCCGGTTGCGCTAACTTGGGCTGCTGTTGGTCAAGCAACCTCTGCTTTTTCTAGATATGTTGATGATAATGGCGCAGATGTTGTTAACTTCCTAGATTTCTGGGAGAACGGTTATGGCTACCTTGGCACTGAGTGGCAGATTTCTCATGTGGCATTTCTAGATTTTGTAATTGTAATGATTGTTATTGTTTTAACCTTGATTGCATCTGCTCTTGGGCGCAAAGCTTCTGATCAGCAAGCAGATTATGATGATCAAATTGAGCGCGAGCGAATTGGTCTGGCAGTTGAGATTACCGCCTTCCTATTTGATAAGCAGAAGATCAGTAATGTCACAATGAATGCCTCGCTAGCTGGTGCGATTGGTAAGTTGTTAAATGCAACTGATGCGTTAGAGGATGTATCTAAGAATCTAGCTAAGGTGACAAAAAAGGTAGATCGTGGCGCGTAAGCGGCTGCGCATTGAGGAAGAGGATGCGACCAGTCAGGCTGGTTGGTTATTTGCTGACTCATTTCTTGCATTAATGATTATCTTTTTAGCAACTATCTCCTTTGTTCCTGCGCTGACCTCAGGAGTTGTTATGGGCTCTGGCAGTGTGGGCAAGGTAGCGGGCTCAAATTACATTAAGGGCTTGGTTCTTACCTATGACACCTTTAATGCTGCCGAGATAGAGCGTGACATTAGAACCTTCATAACAAATGAGAAAATCTCACCACAATCTGAAGTTTTGTATGCGCGAATAGTTGGTGGTTACTCTGCCAGTGAGAGTGAAGATGACGGCAAAGTGCGCGCAATTGGTATTAGCGTTGCGATTAAGAAATCAAACATTGCCTACTTCGAGAATGCTTCCCTTGATTTAAGCGCTAGCAATCAGTTAAGGCCAGAGACCTTTGTGTTGAGATTGACCTTTGCCCCCAAGGGAGCAAATTAATTTAAAGTCCGACGATTCCCATAACTGAACCAAAAAATGGGATTACCGCAATTAACTTACCGAGAACCTCACTCTTCTCAACTCTTATGAAGTTATCTCCAAGATCTACGTCAACAGTTGTGTCGGTGGCAGATTTAACTATTCCAAGCTCAGGGCCTGAGTCCTTAACATTTACAATTATCTTAGAACCAACCTCGGCGCTGGTGCCATGCTTGTAAACAGCAAGGGATGATTGCGCAGAACCAAGCGCGCTGCCAATGCCACCTTGCAAGTGATTAACTCGAAATCCAAATCCCATAAACACACCAACTATTACTGCGAGAACTAGAACGCGAGCGATCCATTTATTTCTCATATGTGAAGTCTACCTTGAGGCTTTCTTCTTTTTGACCGGCTTGCGAGCGTTAGAACCGCTTTTCTTCTTCAAAGCAGGGTTTGCTGCCCTACTTGCTGATAAAGCCACAGATCGCTCGGCTTTTTCAGCGATCTTATTGAGCCAAGCATCAATTTCAGAGTTTTCAACTGCAGTTACTACTGAAACTGTAGGAGCTTTAGACCTTTTCCTTAATTTAATTTTTGGCAACCCCCTGCGTTGTAATGCAGTGATCAATTTTTTAGTAACTGGCGTAACTTTTACTAATATCGGCTTAACTGTTGTCCAAATCTTTACCGCAAATTCTTTAGCTAAAAAGATATAGCGATCAATACCTGATTCTGGTGCTACCGGCTTTGAATCAGTTGAATCACCATCATCTTTCTCCATAGCATCTGCTGATTGAGTGCTGCTCATGCCAAGCATCAACCGAGAGGTTCTAGAGTCTGGGCGACCTGTTCCACGCCAAGTAGCAACCTCGATAACGCTGCCTTGTGACATCTTGCCAATTACTAATTTCTGACCATCGGGCAGATCAATTACAAGTGGTGAATCAGTTACTGGAAGGGGAAGTTTTGAAACCTTCGGCACATTGTTTTGGGAAGAGTCTTTGGTGGCCACTACGTACCTAAAATCTCAAAGGCTATTTTATTTGTGTAATCAGCGGTACTGATCTTATCGATATCAAAATCTGTAGAACCACCAACAACTCGGCAAACTGAGTTAGCGCTAGTAATTGTTAATTGTGGTGTTGCCCAAGTGCTAGATGGTGGAACTTTAGTGGCAGCCACTCCTGCGTAATCCAAAGTACATTTGATCCGATCACCGTGTGTGTAAACGCCGGCGGGATTTTTAAGTGCTGTCGCCGTATTTGAATCAATTGCATAGTAGAAGTTAAATGTTTTGCCAGCACAGGCATTGTTTAAGCCAGATACAGTTAAGTTCTCCATCACAAAATCTGTGCCATTAAACTGGGTTGCCACACCAACTGTTGCAGTATCGGTACAGGAACCAATGTTTACTTCACCGGCGCCATAGCCAATACTTCCACCGCCTGATCCACCGCCCGTGCCATTAGAACCATTACAAACATAGGCAATGCCAGTTACGCTGGTAATTCGATATCCGCCATTTGAACAGTTAGCACCAGCTGCTTCACTGGCAACTGTCACTCCAGCGCCAGCAACTCCTGCAACACCAGTGCCACCAGATGCACCAGGTGCTCCAATTAAAGTTTGTAGCCATTGCTCCTTGGTGCCAACAAAACCACCATCTTTAACTGCGATGTCATATGCAGAGTCGCCATTTGATCCAGTTAGTGAAACTAACCACTGCGCCTCTGTTCCGGTAAATCCATTTGCTTTTGCAATATCAAATGCAGATTTTCCAGCGGGTCCAAGTAAACCTGGTTGACCCTCAGGACCAATTAACAATGCAAGTACGCCATTAACTACATCACCGGCGCTATTTGATGATGTGCCGAAAAAGAAAGAACCATTGATAGTTGCTACCGACTCCTCCGCATATGCAACACCGATTCGAGTCACAGAGAGAAAAATCAGCAGAAAGGCTAGTTTTTTCATGCGCTAATTATCTCTCGTTGTTCAGCGGAATCGCAAAACAAACCATAGATTCCATGCAGTAAGGCTGGAAGTGCAGCCAAAATAAGGAAAAGCTCTGCCCGAGTATCGGCAAATAGTGGAACTGATGCGATTTGGCTATAAATTATCAAGGTAAGAATTGCAACCAAGATCGGCTCTATCAATATATATCTGCGCCCCTTGCCAATCAATTTAAAATTAAGTCTGCCAACTCTGATGAAAACCAGAAAGTAAGGTGCAGCAAATAACAGCGCTGAGATCGCAGATCTTTGCGCGGATTGAGTCCAAATATAGGCAAATGAAAAGGTAACAATTAACATTGCAATCGCTGTTTGTGGTGAGCTAACTCGTGCAATTGTTATCTTCTCATCCCGCTGAATATCAAAGGTTGAAGTTTGTCCCCTACCTAAGACCAAAACCTCATCCAGTACCGCCTTAAAAAATAGGGCAATCACAATTAATGAGATTGCCAGCAAAGAGACATTTCGGGTTTCGGTAAAGTTCATCAGCACTGAGTTCAATAAAACCTGGCCAAAGTAAAACAGTAATCCACCGAAGATGGCTGAGATTAGGACACCAAGTAAGCGACCGTAAAATCCAAGCTCTGCTCGAACAAACCGCTTTAAATCTAAATCAACCGCTTCTCGAATTAGACTGGACAACAGGGCGGGGGCAATCCAAGCGATTGAAACTGAAACAATAATCATCACATCTCGAATGCTGGCAATATTGCCAACTAATATTTGTGACAACCAAAAACCAAGTGTTGCTGTCATGCCACTTAATGCATCAAAGGCGCCGATAACTCCAACAGCAATAAAGATTGCTAATCCAACCGATCCAATTCCACCAGCTTTTTGCGATTCATTGGTAACAATTAGGCCAGCTAAAAAACCAATTACTGGCAAAAATGAGTAAAGTGGTTTGGAAAGGCGATGGGCTAGCTCACCCTCACGAATTATTTGATAACGAAACAATGAGGTTGGCAGATTAGCTAAGGTTCTGATTCGCCAGCGGTAGGCAAAGTTTTTGATTCGGTTAATTAACTTTTCATCCAACAAGTATGGATTTGAAATATCTACATTTTGGGTAGATGGAAATGAGTAATTTGCATACTTACGAGAGCGCAAGGTAGTTAACAAGGCGGTTAAGAATACGAAGACCACAATAACCTTTGTTAAATCATTTGGCACAGCTGTTATCTGATAGGACAATGATTCAATTACATTGATACCGGCAACTACAGTTCGTGGTGATCTGTTTCCAGTAGAGACAACTGTGTAACCACCAACTGGCAGATCATTTGGCAGCTGAACTGTAAATACCGCATACCCAGCACTTGCCTCATTACTTCGCTTAAATGAAAGCGGTTGGATATCCATTCCTTCTAATGTCATCTCCCAATTATTTTCAACTGCACCGCCGCCAACTACAACCTGCTGAATTCGACCGCGCTCCCAGGTAAGTAATGGCACATCAGCTGCAACAGCTTCAGAGATAGGTGTGGCAATAAATAAAGTAATGATGAAGGTGACAACAAATGATTTAAACTTAAACACTTATCGTTCTTTCCTGAATGCATCAAATACAAGCCATAGGCCAAATATCAATGGCACCAGAATCAACAAAGCCCTTGGCGTTAAAAAATGTCCGATGAACGGGATTGTAAGTACGACAACGCCAGAAATATCTGCCAAAGTTGGTCTTTGCACATCTGGCTCAGGGTTTGAATCACCCTTAACTAGGAATCCATTTTCTTTATCACCAGATAAAATTCGGTGGGTAAATGTTGCAACAGTTGAGCCATCAAATCGCTTACCAGTGTAGGCAACAACATCGTTGATCTTGGGTTCGCGATGTACTGTTGGGATTAATATAACAATATCTCCAGATTTAATTGCAGGTGCCATTGAACCAGTCAAAACCACTCGCGCCTTTACAAAACCAGTTATCGATAGTGCAGAAAAACTCAAAAGAATTGCGCTAAGCACATACCCAATAACTGTTGTGGCCCCTGCAAATTTTTGTTGCCTTTGTTGGGCCTTGGTAATTACTCGCTCAGGCGGTGCCTGTACAAACAACTTTGCCTTGCTTGGCGAAATATCTTTTGGGGTAATTAGTGCTGTGTGTTCGCCTAGGGCATTAGAAATCGTTAACAAAACCTTTGATTCAGGATCCCTCGAATTTCCTTCAATCCACACTTGATCTAACTCTGAGTCGGGGAAAATATCACGCTTCATTTTAAAAATTAATTTGTATGGTTATTTGATTCGATAGTGATTTTAAAGACTTCTCGAGCATCGGCAAAGTTTTCTACTTGATCTGGATCAAAGGTGATTAAAAAGGCAGATTCATTAGCATTAAAATCAGTTGCATCTGATGTGTCATTTAACAATTCAACATCTGTGTACTGACGACTCATGGAAGTAACAGTTACTGAATCGGCCCACCAGAATCTAAATGATTGAAAGCCTTGATAGACGCCAACGCTGGTTGCAGTTTCAGAGATCGTTAGTGCATCCGAAGATGAGTTAGAAAAGAGCTTGATTGTGAAGTCTTTGCCTACGCAATCTCGGTCAACATTCTCAAGCAAAATTGAATCTAGGGTGAACTTTCCAGTTCCACTTGCGTTCTGAAAACCAGCATATGGAGTTAGCATCATATTTTTAGACGGAGAAGTTTTTCCCTGACATACAGCGGTCACCTGAATGGCTTGGCCAAACTCAATAGTGTTTCCGGAGGTAACGTTAATAAGTAGGTTTGCACCAAATGCAATACCAAGAACTGAAATGAAAGTTACAACGCCGAACTTAAGCGGATTTTTCGCAGGATTTTCGGCAGCGTGATACTCCACCGGATCATCAACGTAATAAACGGAGTCGTCAAACTCCTCATTTACGCCTTTACGAAAAATTCTCATTACAACAAAGCCTTTTCTATAGATTACTAATTTTTGCTATTAAACAAATCTAGAAGTCAACCGATGTCGATTGACTTCTAGATCAGAACTAGGACTGACTTAGAGGTCAGATAGTTAATGTTGTTATAGCAATAGCTCAAGCTCCTATATATCTCCTAGTTATTAACTAGTTAGAGGTTTGTACAGTTAGTTTGGCAACCGCACCTGAGGTAGCTCGGGTTCCTAAGAATCCAATATCTAACGTACCAGTAGTGAAGTTCCAGTTTGCTGTCGCAATACGTGGGCTAGTTGTTCCAGTAGTTGACCAAACGAAGGTAGCTTGATCATAAGTTGTAGCACCTGTTGCTGCAGTAGCCAATACAAGTGGAGTTGCTGCTGTGTCACCATATGCCTGCAATGTAAATACATCGTTTAAGCAAGCTGATGAAACTCCGGTGAATGAAACTGTTGACAAGCTAAACACGCCAGCAGTTCCCGCCGCGTTTACGAATGAAGCACGTGGAATTAATTGAAATCCATCTGTGTCACATGCCGCAGTTGTTGCTATGCCTTGACCAAACTCAAGAGTGTTTCCACTGTTAAGAGTGATGCTGGCTGCAAGTGTTGAACCAAGAACTGCAACAGCTGCAAAACCTGCAATTGCTAGCAATCCCTTTGTTGATGATCTTTGACGAGTGCGCGTTTGTGGCGCGTTTTCGAATTTAAGTATTTCCATTTTTCTTTATCTTTTCTACTCAGGTTCGAGCCCTGATGGGAGCGAACTTATTGTCTATACCAACGGTACAAATCTAGGGGCTAGCCCTCTTAAGGTCAAGAAAAAAGGTGATTATTGGGGTGAATGGCGGGTTAATTCCACAAAAAAGAAGTTTATTAAGGGGTCGTGGATGGAGATGGTGTTGCAGATGGTGTTGGAGCCACAGGGGCCTGCACGCCAGGATTATCAATTGTTTCAACAGTAGTTCTGCGAACTGATTGACCATCAATGTTAATTGTGGAAGCTGTCGGATCAATGAAGAAAGTGACATCGCCATTTTGGTTGCTAAGCACCGAGCCATCATAAATTGAGGTTCCAGAGACTGAAACTGCGGCACTAGCAAGTAATGTGCCGGAAATTAATCCACCAGTTCCCGTTAAATAAGAAAGCCTTAAAGCTGCAGCATCAGATGTATTAATTGTAGGAACAATTTCTGGCAAGGTCACTTGTAGGACCTTTGCTTCTGGTATTGAACCAAGTGTTATTTCACTCGATGCACCATCAATTAACCGAACCCGAAGTTTTTTTCCAGCGCAAGATTGTAAATCTAAATTTGAAACGGTAACCGTTCTTACTCTGAAAAACCCTGCAGAGGAATCCTCTGGTGTTGGAGCGCCTTTCCACTCTTCACCTAATGCAACATATATTTGTTTATCGCATGCTGTTGCTTGTTGCGAACCTTGACCAAATTCAAGGTTACCTACTCCAACAGTCACGCTTGCAGCAAAAGTTGAAAGTACTAACGGAATTGCAGTAAGGATTGCAGTGCCAAAAATAATTTTATGTTTAAATTTTCCAGATCCACCAAAGCCAGAGTCAACGCGACCACTTAAAGGTGAGTTTAAGTTGCTACCCAAGATCGCTCCTCTCGCCGTAAATGGAATAAAAGTCTAGAGGCTACCTTAGCCTGAAGCCCGAATCCGTTTCAAGCAGGCGCAAGAATTGAGATTATTTTAAGGTTATTCCATTCTTAACGGTGCCCATTTCCAACCCCATTGAAAGCAAATTCACAGTTACTGAAGTTCGTGCAGCCTCACAGTAAGAGCGCTTAACGCCCGGCTTGTTCATGGCAACCAAATCAATCCTGACCGAACGGTTGGCAACTCCCCCAGTATTTGAGTAAAGCATCAAACCATTGGAAGAGTTAAGTATCGAGCCAACCACATCGGTTGCACCTGAGATAAACAGAGAGTTTGTCATATCACCCACTACAACAACCCCATCATCAGCAGAATCTGAGTTAACTCTTTTCGCTAAAACATCGATGTTTAATCCATTGCCTGAAATACACACCAACACATATTCAGAGCCGCTGATTGCTAACGCAGGGACAAATTTGGAATTAGCTCGTGGATCAACCGTCAAAGAGCTTGGAATCTTTATAGAAAATTTAGGTTGAATAGCAATTGGTGTGGCAGTTTCTTGAACTGAAAAAGAGGTTAAAGTCTCGGCGATGTTTGTGGTTTGTGTATCCATTGGCATGACAACAACTGTCTCAGTAATTGTCTCAACAATTGCTGTTGTAGTATCAATTATTTCAACTGGGGTTTGCTCTACTTCTGGAGTATTTTCATCAGCCGAGGTAGGTGCAACACTTAAGATAATTGCGGAAACTAAACCAAGAAAACCCAAGCGAGATATCAACTTTATAAATCGACGCTCGTCATTCAAAAGTGAGGCAACCTTATCTCTAAGGCGATAACCCAAGTCTGTTAATGACATGGGGTAAATATAACCAGAAAACTTTACTGCAGTCGACTTTTAACCCAATCTATGGAATTACTAGCGGTGTAATACCAAGTTTCACATATTGCCTAGTTACTTTATCGAAGAGTTCCTTGTCCTTAGCTTTACTTGCATAGACACCAGCCAAAGATAAAACTTCACTTCTATTTGGCGCAATCTCAGTCAGCAAGTAAACATTCTTTTTCATTGCTGGTAAATCACCTTTATTGTAATTCAATTTTGCCAGAGTTATTTGTGCATTTACGCATCTTTCATTGCTCGCAACTTGATCAAGTGAAAACTTCTCAAGTGCCTGATTTCCTTGGCTGTTAATTATTCGAGACAAGTAATCATAAAACATTGTGCACGGCAGGAATTTGTTGTGAACAACCACAATTTCCGTCTTTTGATCTTTTGCAAACTTCTCCCAATTACTCATAAATTGATACTGTGCAATGGCGTGATTAACTCCGACAAATACATTCAAGGAAGCAGCTATCAATAGAAAGGCGACTAATGAACGGCTGTTCAACTTCTGATGAGGTGCTGGCGTAATTGAACTTAAATAAGCTTTGCCAACTAGAAAGCCAGCCACTGACCAGAATAAGAATTTGTTTGGCAAAGTAATTGGACTAATTGTGGCATTAGATAAATAAACAAATAGATATAGCGAAAGCCCATAAAGCGAAGCTCTGGCAATAATTCGATTGTCATAAACAATTAAAATCGAACGTATAAGCAAGGCGATCAATAATGTGAAGGCAATCACGCCAAGGATTCCTAAAGTTGCCATGCTTTGTGCAGTTGAAGAGTGGGCATCATTTGCCAAAATAGTTGGGTACTCATTTACTGAGTCAATTGTCCGGAATTTTTCGTAGTAGTGACCATACTGGTCTGGCCCAACACCAAGAAGTGGCTTATGAAAAAACTGATTTGTTGCAGCTAGCCAGAATTGTCCTCTGATCCTAACTTGAACATCACTTCCTAAAACTGGAATAAAAGTTCCCAGAAACGGCATTAGAAAGATTCCTTCGAGCCAAATAACTATCGAAGTTGTTCCAATAAAAGTTCTGAAATTTAATGAAGATTTAAATCGGGGAATCCATTTTCGAACCAAAAATATTGCTATACCGATACCCAAAATTCCAAGGTCAACATATCCTTGCAGTGCCCCAGAAAGATAGATTGAGTAAATTTCGATTGCAATAATCGGAATAAAAACTAATTTAATCTTTGATTTAAACTCAGAGAAAAGGTAGAAAAACAACGGTATCGAGGTTGCCACAAAGGCGCTAAAAAAATCTAAGTTTCCTAGTGTGCTAGTTACGCCAGAATCGCCAGGTAACTCGTACAGATCAAATTCTTGCAAAATTCCGATCACTGAGACCGCAAAAACCACTAATGAATATAGTAAGACGATCTTTTTAAACTGATTCGAGTTAACTTGAGCATGGAAAATTGCCACAATCAACAACGCCAGAAGTGATACCGCACCGGTATAGCGACCTGCATCCCCTACCAATGATCCAAAAAAATCAGGAGATTGCCAGGCGGAGGCTAAAAGAACTAGTGCCAGGAAGATAACCAGTCCAACGGCTTTTCCATTGATGTTTAACTTACGATGATTTGTAATTATGTAAATTGCATACAGGGTCGAGATTATTATTAAAGAGAGCAGATGAACTGGTGCATTCTTATCAAATGCATAAGGAAATACGTTAACAGGTATGTGACCTAGCGCCAGCATCAAAAAAAGCAGTCCGCTTAGGACCGCTAATTTATTTCTCTTTAGCACTACTTCTCGATCTCCTTGATCAGATCAAAATCACTGCCGCCTAATTGTCCTTGTGCTGCATATAGATCTAACTTTGCACGGGTATCGGCAATATCTAAGTTTCGCATTGTTAATTGACCAATTCGATCAGTCGGTCCAAATGCAGCATCTTCAGTTCGCTCCATTGATAACTTTTCAGGTGAGTAAGACAGCGCTGGTCCTGTTGTATTAATAATTGAGAAATCATCACCACGGCGCAGTCGAATTGTGACAGTTCCGGAAATTGCAGACGCCACCCATCTAGTTAATGATTCGCGAAGCATCAAAGCTTGTGGATCAAACCAGCGACCTTCATAAAGCAGGCGACCTAAGCGACGACCCTCGGCATGGTAATTAGCGATTGTGTCCTCATTGTGAATAGCACTTACCAATCTCTCATATGCAATAAATAAAAGTGCCATTGCTGGTGCTTCATAGATGCCACGGCTTTTTGCTTCAATGATTCGGTTTTCAATCTGATCTGACATACCGATTCCATGGCGCCCGCCAATTGCATTTAACTCTTTAATTAACTCAACTGGGTCTTTAAAGGATTTGCCATTCACTGCAACTGGGCGGCCCTGAGAAAACTCAATCTTTACATCCTCTGTATCGATCTTTACTGATGCATCCCAAAACTTAACTCCCATAATTGGTTCAACTAATTCGATAGATGAATCTAGATCTTCAAGTTTTTTTGCCTCATGGGTTGCACCTAAAATGTTGGCATCTGTTGAGTAAGCCTTTTCTACACTGTCGCGGTAAGGCAGGTTGTGATCCTTTAGCCACTGCGACATCTCTTTGCGGCCACCAAGTTCAGCAACAAAGGCCTCAT
>CAEZTV010000006.1_pt1 | contig 13266 bp, 11 predicted proteins | sample 7264311 | NCBI WGS metagenome assembly CAEZTV01 (sample SAMEA6813813, study PRJEB35770) | uncultured Actinomycetes bacterium | biome: Freshwater; feature: Freshwater reservoir; material: water | place: Czech Republic | collected 2017-08-18 | depth 0.5m m | reverse complement strand
CAACCACTGGAGTGTGGACTTTTTCATTGGCACCGTTGCCCCAGACACTACTCCACCGACCTTCACGTCATCTTCTTCATTCTCTACAGCCGAAAACATCGCAACATCTGCAACCGCAGCAACTATCCGAGTCTCGGAATCTGCAACCGTAACAATCTCATCTGGCTCTGATGCTGCGAGATTTAACATCGCTCGATCTGAGACCAATACGGCGATAATTAAATTTAATGTCTCCCCTGACTTTGAAGCCCCAGCGGATGTTGGGGGCAATAACGTCTATGAGATAACACTGACTGCAACAGATACTGCCGCTAATGCTGGAACACAGTCGATCACAATTACTGTGACAGATGTAGTAGACACATCTGCCTTTAACTCACTTGTCTTAAGTGGGGCTGCCACCTTTAGGCAGGTAGTCACTATTACTGCAAATGTTTCAGTGGCATCAAAAGTCACCTTTAGAGCGAGAAACATCATTATCGCTGGGTGTAAGAACAAATTAACTACTGGTTCATCCCCCAACATCATTGCTACCTGCAATTGGAAACCATCAATGCGAGGTGCGGTAGTAATTAATGCCAGTGCTGTTCCAACTGGTGCTGGGATAAGTACTGCAACTGCAACACCGGTCAGTGTGGTGGTGGGTAATCGAGTTGGGGCTAGGTAATAATCAATCACCGGGCCTGCAGGTTCATGGTTGATAGAAGAACCGGGAGCCGGTAGGCCTGAAGAGGAAAGTGAAATAGAATTACTCTGTGCAAGGAATACGCAGACACTTACTAACCGTCATGCTCCTCATTTCAAGCAATTTTCTTTTCATCCAACCTGCGCAAGCATCTCTTTACGCATTTACCTCTCATACGTTTACTCCCTGCAGCGCTACTGGGACGGCAGGTCCTTCACTGGCGAACTGTATTTCGGCATACTCCTCCTCTAGTTTCGAAGACAATGTAAGTTATTTCAATGTATCCAGTGGAATTCAAATTTGGACTGTGCCAACTTCTGGAAGTTACACAATTACTGCAGCGGGGGCAAAGGGAGGAAGAGGCTATCAAGGTGTAGGAGGAACAGGAGCCAGCATTACCGGAACCTTCTCCCTAACCCAAGGTGCAAAGTTAAGAATACTCGTCGGCCAAAGTGGAACTGATAACGCAGGATTGAACGGCGGAGGTGGTGGCGGATCTTTTGTCCAGAATAATGATGATTTAAACGCAACTGGAATTTTAGTAATTGCAGGTGGCGGTGGTGGTGGTGGCCATAACCCATATGCAGTAAACGTAAATGCAGTTACAACTAATTCAAGCCAGCCAGGATGGAATGGCAGCTCGAATACCTCACTTGCTAATCCTGCAAGTTCTGGAAATGGTGGGTCGGTATTCGATCGCAGTGGTGGCGGCGGCGGCGGATTTTCTGGAAATGGTGTCTCGAGCAACGTCGGTGCTTGTAACAACACATGTGGCGTTGGAGGAACCGCATTTAAAAATGGTGGGGCTGGTGGACCAGGAAGTTACGCTGGTGGATTCGGCGGCGGCGCATCTGGCGATTGGAATTACTGGACTGGCGGCGGTGGTGGTGGCGGATATTCAGGCGGCTCGGGAGGTTATTACTACGGAGGTGGTGGCGGAGGAGGTTCTTATAACAGTGGGACCTCCCAAACAAACCTTGCAGCTTCAAACAACGCAACAGGATTTGTAACCATATCGCTTACATCAACACCCGACACTACTGCCCCAACCTTCACTTCAACTTCCTCATTCTCTGCTGCAGAAAATATTGCAACCTCTGCTAACGCTGCAACTATAAAAGTTTCAGAGTCTGCAACGGTAACTATTTCAGCCGGTGCTGATGCTGCTTTGTTTAACATCATCACCTCTGACTCGGTGACTGCATTTATTAGATTTAAAGTATCACCTAACTTTGAAGCACCTGCCGATGTTGGTGACAATAACATTCATGAGATAACTTTGACCGCAACAGATACGGCAGCAAATACTGGAACACAGTCAATAACTATTACAGTGACAGATGTAGTTGATACCTCATCTTTTAACTCACTTGCACTATCCGGATCGGCAACCACGGCTACCTACAGAACCTCAGTTGTCATAACGGCAAATGTCACAGTTGCATCAAGAGTGACGTTTAAGGTCAATGGCAGAGTCCTGCCTGGATGCAAAAACAAACTAGCGACTGGATCTGGTTCGAGCTTTTCGGTGAACTGCACGTGGCGGCCATCGAATCGTGGCACTGTCTCATTAACAGCAAATGCAACACCAACTGGCGCTGGGATAAGTAGCGCTGCCGCAAGTCCGGTCAATGTGGTGGTGGGTAATCGAAGTGGAGCTAGATAACACGTAATCACTGGTTTGGGGATTTGAGTCCCTCACAACCCACTTAAGAATTTAATGCAAGAAGCCTTAACGAACTTGGGTAACGGTAAGAATTACCGACGGTATGTCGGGACGAGTAGGGGTTGAAAGACTTGTTTCAGCAAAAAGACGAACTTCTGTATCCGCAGATGACCAGTAAAGTTGAATAAAGTCATTGGCCGCAAGCGTAATGATAAAATTCCAGGCTGCAACCTGCTTGGCATTATTTCCATATAACCAGCTTCGCGTATTGGACCATGTCACATTAGTTTGGTTTTTTGCAAGCCAAATGTCGATTGAATCATTTCCCGCATCAGTCTTATCTAACTGAGCCGAGAATTGAATGTTGTATGTTCCTGCATTCGCAACAGTTATTCGTGAACTACTTACAACAGTTACTCCTACTCCATCTGGTGGCGAATCAAATGTCATTGCATTTACAGCGTTAGCAATGGGATTGGATTGAATTTGTGTACTGTAAAAATTTCCGTAGTAAGCATTCGTCGAACCTGGTACACCTTGAATACCTTGGGTTCCTTGAGCTCCTTGGATTCCACGTTCACCGGTAACTCCGATAGGGCCTTGCGAACCAACTTCACCCTGAATGCCTTGTACTCCCTGTGCACCCTGCGCACCTTGTGCTCCGGTGTCGCCTTTGACTCCTTGCAGAATTGCTGAGGTTTGAATTGTGCCATCTGGAAATTTAATTCCATTAGCAAAGAGTGCATACCCTCGGTCGGTTATATTTCCAATAGTTATATCTTGACCAGGCAAAACTGACTCAATACCTTTGTCTGTTAAACGTATATTTCCAATACGAAGTGAATCAGCGCCATCTAAAAGTAAGGTTCCAGAGTTAACGGTCAAGCCAGCTTGTAAGCCTGTAGTTATATCTTGAATATAAAGAGTTCCTGGGCCAAGTTGCAAACCTTTCCATCGATTGGTGACATTTCCTAAGCTATACATGTTATCCACTGCCGGAATCAAATCTCCAGGCAAAGAAAATAAATTTATTGGAGCCTGACAAACAGTGGTGCCATCTTTACCGCTTGGTCCCTGGGCTCCAGTCGTACCTGTTTCACCAGCAGGTCCAGTAAGAATAGGTTGATTAGAAACCTTCTCAATTACCACGGCGGGACAGAAACCTAAAACCTTCAATGTATTTCCTAGAATTGGTTTGCCCGTTATCGTCTCTGAAACATAAAAGAGTGCATTAGTGACTGCGATTATAAATGTCAGAGTTATAACTGTATTTTTTAAGAGTCGCCTTAAATACATAGCGGCTATCTCGTTTCATCAACAGGTGGAAATCTAGACTCTAGTATGGTGCTTCTAGTCACCAATTAAAACTCTTATTCGATCAAAACGACCTAAAAATCACTCTAAACCCAAAAAAATCAATCTGATGTAGAGATTAGCTACCAAAAACTGAGTGAAGGGTTGCAGTCCCTCACAAACCACTTGAAGTTATCTTACTTAACGCTCTTAATCTTCATCCGACTCTTCGTCTAATTCTTCATCGGACTCTTCATCATTACTTGAAGCTGGCGGAGTAACAACCTTATTTGCTACATCCGCAGTAATTGATGCGCCAATAGAGCCCAATAAGAATCCACTTAAAACTGAGTTTGGCTTACTTTGCGTATTGTGTTGATTCGTGAATGAGCTAGATCCATCTTTTCCGCAAATGTTTGCAATGACCGCATTTCCACCTGGATGCTTTTGAACATAAGTGGTCAGGTTATAAACCTTGCCATTAACAATGCTCCAACAATCTGCTTTGGAGTTATGCTTTTTAATTTCAGAGGTTAATAAATCAATCATGCCCGCTGGCGCACTGGCGCTTGGGGCAGAATCTTCCAAAGCGGGAAGCTGGGCTTGTGCAATTCGATTTTTCCAAGTTGCCTCTGCCCCCGAATGACCAACCAAGAAAGTCAACACTAAACTGACTGCGGCAAGGATCGGAACAGTAACTGTTACAACTTGTTGCAGAATTTTAGGTACTTTTGTGCGAACACGTGCAGATCTTTCAATTGCAAACCAGATTGAAAACACGATTGCAAAAGCAAGTACGACATAAGATAACCGCTCGCCCAAAGTTGAATGAGATTTTGGTAGGCCGACTCTTTCAGATAATGCCTCACCAGATTGGGTAGCAATAAAGGCGCTGATCGGTGAAAGTATGACTGCAATTAGAACCAATGGTGAGTAAGTAGTACGCCATTTAGCAACAAAGGTAATTATCAATGCGCCAATTGCTGCGAGTGGAACAACGACAACCACGGCGTGACTGATCAGTGGATGAACCGGTAATCCTGTAACTAGATCAAACACTTGCACACCTTTTTCTCACGCTTAGAATAGATTTTCACAATAGACCTAGACCTATCAAATTGCAACAATATCTTAGCAATTCCTGAGAGTTATAAGTATCAGTGCAATCAAGCGTTGCTCGTTTTGAAAACAATGAGTGCCTGCCCTAACCTTTTAATGTTGTAAATTTTATTAGCAAAGGAGTGGGTATGCCGATTTGTCTAAACCCACAGTGCCAAAAAGTTGTGCCAGATAAAAGCGTCAAGTGTTCATCTTGCGGCGGTGAATCTTTTTATAAATTCAAAATGTATCAAGCTCCCGAAAATATTGAAGAGCAGATATCAATGGAAAACTTTCAACGTGCCCTTAAACATACAAAACCAATTCGAGAGCGAGTTCCAACAGAGCACTCGGGAAATGGTTCATTCAAATCAAAGGTTGCAGTCAGAATCCAGTTTTTGACTCGAAAGTTGTTTTTGCGCCTGCGTCGACAACGCTATAGAAAGTAACGGACTAGTTTCGGCTAGGAGTAATTGATGGGTATTTCAATAAAACTTATTGATTTCTCTTTATGACTGATTATCTAGGTTCGCTACGTTGAAACACGAAGAAGGTAGAAGTTCTGATTAAATTACTTGAAAATCCTGCATCAGTCGGAACAAGCGTTACGGAAATGGTTACATATCCACGTCTATTTGGTTTGTAACTACAATTTCTTGCAACATTAGCACTTGCGTTTAAATTCTTACACCCTGGAATAATCACATTATTTGCTCTGAAGGTCAGCCTTCCTGCCACTGTTGGAGTTGCAGTAATCAACTTCGCAGTCCTAAAAAATAGGTCACCAGCCGCCAATGAAACAGAGGTTGAGCTTGTAGCAGCCGCTATAGCTGCAGTGGCTACAGAGGTATCAGTTGTGGACCCACCAACATTTGAAGCAGTGACTGCAACTCTAATAAATTGACCAACATCGGAACTAGTTAATTTATATGTTGAAGAGGTAGCACCCGAAATTGCAGAGTATGTTCCATCAGATGTGGCAGCTCGTAACCACTGATATGAATAAGCCGAAGGAATGTTATTCCAAGTTCCAGTGGTGGATGTAAGTATTTGATTGAATGTGGTTATTCCTGAAACAGTTGCTGATGCCGTAACTGCAGGTAAAGGTGGGATGTATCTAATAACAACAATGCCAGAACCTCCTGCACCTCCTGGTGGATTTGTTACATCTCCTGCAACGGGTGAAATATCATCAAAACCAGATCCGCCACCACCGCCACCAGTTGAAACTAATCCAGCAACTCCACCACTTGCTATTGCCCTTGTTCCATTTCCACCGCCACCAATTCCACCATTTCCACCTGCTGCTCCATCTGCACCAATACCGCCACCGCCACCACCTGCAAAATATGCAGAACCACTTGAAACTTGTCCCATTCCGAGTGCTGTTGCAACATCTGCAGAAATTAATGTTGAAACTTTTCCAATACCGCCATCACCACCACGAGTGTTTGAACCATCTCCATCTGGAAAAGTATTTGATGCCGTGTATTCACTTCCATTTAAACTTGGCCGCTTTCCATCACCGCCTGCGCCACCGCCACCACCTGCTGCCCAATAATCTTTATTAAATGATGCACCGCTATTGGCATCCGCAACTCCTGAGTCACCGTTTTCACCAAACTCAATTCCGGTTAATGTAGAGATTCCATCTAAAGTTTTTTGCGTTGATCTTGTTGCGATACCAGATGTTTGTGACCATCCAGAACCACCGCCTGATCCACCATTAATCTCGGAAGTAGATCCATTTACTCCAGCACCGCCACCAATTGCAGTTAATCCATTTACACCGATTTTGAATGAGGATTCACCACCTCTTGATCCGACATAACTACTTGAGCCATTTGCAGCAACGCCACCAGAACCAACCGCAACATTTATGTTTGTTGCACCACTTGCAATTGGATATGAGGTTGCTTGGACAAAACTTCCACCACCGCCACCACCACCGTGTCTAGCACCACCGCCACCGCCACCGCCAATTACTAATACATCAAGTGATGTAATACCACTTGGTTTTGTCCAGCTATACATCGATGCGGCAGCACCTGCAGAAGCAAGATTTTTAAAAACTACGTAACAGTAATTACCACTTGATGTAACAACTACTGATTCATTGCCAGACGTGAGCGTATAAGTTTGTTGGCAAATACCAGATCCAGATGTTGCAGCATTTGCTGAAGGTGAAAATTTCAGCATACTTAAAAGGAGAATCGAAAGTATAAGCACGGTGGTTTTCCGTGAATAAATCGATTGCACTCTCACTAGCCTAATTTATCTCACCCCTACCTGACGCCAGACCTTCGCCCAATTTGCACTACCGTTGAAGTTGATTGAGAGTTTGTGAAACTGCTGGACGTTGGAACAAAGCGAGCCGAGTAAGTGGCATAACCTGAGGTATTTGGCTTGAAATTACATGTAGCAGTTTGCACTCCTGCGATATTTGAAGTCGGCCTACTTGAACAGCCTGGAATTTTTCTAGTTCCCCCATAAAAAGTAATTTTGCCTGCGGTACTAGCTGTTGCAGTTAAAATAGTGATTGAACTCTTTAGTCTCGCGCCAGATACAACAGGTGCGTTAACTGTGCTCGCAGAAACAGCTGATGCCACAAAAACTTGAACTTTAAAGTTTGTAGTGTTCCATTCTGCGTTTGCAGCAAAGGTCCAATCCGGTTCGCCAGTTGATCTAGATCCAAATCCCATTTCCTGAGTTCCAGGTCGGTGCATATTCCAAGCCATAATTGTTTGTGTGTCAGTCAAATTGTGGATCTGAAAAGATCCATGGCCATCTGATCCAACAATATAAGTATCATCCCAATCAAAAGTGCCAGCATTTCCTGGTGGAGATAAGTTGGATCTGGCTTGCGAATAGTTATATGGCCAGATTTCAAGTCGACCTAAAGCGTAACTACCGGTTTTCACTCCAGAAAAATTGGAGGCAACAACCAGATTGCTTATGTTTCGCTGATTCACTAAAGCATTTGCATGATCAGGAAATTGCAACCCATCAATTGTCGCTCCCACCCATTTATCAAAGGTCACTTCAGCAAAGTAAGTTTGATTATCTGCAATTCGATTCATTTCCATTCTAATTTTTACTAAATCCCAACTAGTTCCAGCCGCTATAAAAGATGATGCAGCCCCACCCGTTTTTCCAAAACCAGCTGTATAGGTCATTTCAGATGTAGCTGAATTGTTGTTTCGACTTGATGTAGTCGTTTCATAAATTTTTGTCCAAGTTGTTGTGGCATTAGCATTAGGCAAAGGCATAAACATAAACGGTAAAGCAAGAACTAAAACCACTAACTGCTTGCCCATAGGGTAAGGATACATTGGGTAAAAAATCTAAATTTGCCCGTTTTACACAGTACTTATCTCAGACCGGTTCGTCTGCCAATCTGAACTACCGTTGAAGTTGATTGCGAATTAGTAAAACTGCTGGAGGTTGGAACAAGCCGAGCCGAGTAAGTGGCATAACCAGAGGTATTTGGTTTGAAGTTACAAGTTGCAGTTTGTATTCCTGAGATATTTGAAGTCGGCCTACTTGAACAACCTGGAATCTTGCGGCTGCCCGAATAGAAAGTTATTTTGCCAGCGGTGCTAGCTGTTGCAGTTAATGTGGTGATTGAACTCTTTAGTCGTGCACCAGATACAACTGGTGCGTTGGTTGTGCTGGCGCTAACTGCTGTTCCAACAAAAACTTGAACTTTAAAGTTTGTTTGGTTCCAAACACTTTGATCACCGAAGGTCCAATCTGGATGCCCTGTCGGATTTGAGCCAAGACCCAAATCTGCAGTTCGGCCTTCTACATGATCATTCCAGGCCATAATAGTTTGAGTATCTGTCAGATTGTGGACCTGGTATGAACCGTAACAACCAGCGCCACCATTGGTTGCATCATCCCAGTCATACAAGCCATCATTTCCAAATGGTGCATACCCAGAATTACCAGTTCCATAACAGTGAGACCAAAACTCAATTCGCCCCTGTGCATAATTTCCTGTTCTAACTCCACTGTAATCAGATGTAACAACTAAATTAGTAAGGTTTTGTTTCAAAAGTAAGTTATTTACTGAATCTGGAAATTGTAGATCTGCAATAGTTGCACCCGCCCACTTATCAAAGTACGCCTCTGCATAATACTTTGTACTTGTACTAACTAAAGTCATCTCCATACGAATTTTTATTAAATCCCAAGTTGTCCCAGCTGCGATGAATGCTGAGGCTGCTCCTCCAGTTTTTCCAAACCCCGATACATATGTCGTGGTGGCTGTGCCACTTGCGCTACTGGTATTTGGAGTTACGGTTTCATAAATCTTTGTCCAGGTTGGTGAGGCATTTGCTGGTGGCGAATAAAGGGCCGATACCGTGATAAGCCAGATTGCAAGCAAGCAAAGTCGCGCACTTTTCGTTATTTGCCCACTGAACATGAGGCAATTGTAGGTTACAAGCAAACATCTTCAAGCGATTACTCTTAGGGACTAGAAATCTGATCCACCAACCGCTTTATGAGTGAATAATTGGAGAAACATGGGAAAAGAGGTAAATGAATACTTCCATGATGACCCAATTGAAGTTGCAGAATCAAAAAGATTAACCTCTAAATTTTCTCTAAAAACTAAATTAACTGGCCTAGCACTTATCTCATTTCTAAGTTACACATTGCTTGGTTCAACTTATGCAACCAATATTCAATTAGGCTCGGGTCGAGTTGAATATGGCCAAGGAGTAACTCAAAGTACTGCCTGCGATAACTCGGTAACAATTACTCCATATGCAACCTTTGCCAATGCCTCAGGAGCTGGCGCAGATTACAAATTGACTTCAATCAGGGTGACAAATCTTGATAGTGGTTGTCATGGAAAAGACTTAATCATTAAAGCTTACGATCTGACCAGTTCTACTCCATTAAATCTTTATCAAACTGGTGGGTCAACGAACTACTCTCAGATCCGCGTGTATAACGACAATGGTTCATTTAACTTGCAGGATGCAGGATTAACCTCTAATGATTTGACCAATATATCTGGTGGATTCCAAGTTAACCTCTTCAATAGCGAAACTCCAGCTAGCACCGCAGCGGCCTCATCTTTAAATGTTTACAGATTGACTATTGAATCTGTAAATCATGATTCATCCTTAACGCTGGCAAACTTGCCAAGTGGCAGTATGAATTTCGTGAATGACACTTATGGAATTCAATACGCATCTAATTCAGCCTTCAACTTCGGTACTGGAAACTTCACAGTAGATGTTTGGGCTTATGTAACAAATGGGTCATCAAATTCAACTTTTTTCACCGCTGGCGGCAATGTCAATAATGCGGGAAGTTTTGCTTTTTGGGTCGAAGGTAACATTTTGAAGATTAGAAAAAATGGTTTGAGTGGGGATGTCAGCGTTGCATTTGATAACTCATGGCGAAATAGTTGGCGACATTACGCTGCAGTTCGTAACAATGATAATTACCAGATTTATGTTGATGGTAAATTAGTCGCGCAAGGCGCGCATGGTGGGGCAAGTGTTACGCATACAGATCCAACAGTCGGGCAACTTGCAGGTTTCCCAAACTATTATGGATTGCTTGGACAAATTAGAAACTTAAGAGTTGTAAAAGGAAGCGCCCTTTACTCTGGATCAACACTTAACACAACCTATTTCACGCCACAGGCTGCTCCACTAAGCAAGGTTTCTGGAACTGTCTTGCTGTTACTTGTGCAAAAACCTGCAAATGCCACCTTTGATTCCAGTGATTACCGATGGGTTCCACAAAACACCTTCACCCTGCCAACCTACTTGGCCCCTTAACCGGTTCTGATCCTGATTCTTACCAGGGATTTAATAAAGATTTTATTGGTCAATTAGAATAGGTACATGTTCAGTAGAAGGTATTACCTAGCTGCTGCCCTTGTAATTACTTTATTTATTGGATTGATGCCGACCGCTTTTGCTGTTAATTACACCGTTACTTACAACGCCAATGCCACACAACACCAAGATGGCGTTACATCTGGCTCTGTTCCAACAATTTCAACTCATGCGGCAGGTGCCAGCGTCACAGTTGCTGCAAACTCAGGGAATTTGGCGCGGCAAGGATTTACATTTGCTGGATGGAACACTCTGCCTAACGGAAACGGAACCAATTACACCGCTGGTTCAGGAACATTTACCATAAATGCAAATACACCTTTGTATGCAAAGTGGACTATCCCAGCATCTGCTCGATTAATTGGTGCAGGCGGATCACTGGTCACAATTACTAATCCAAATGCTGTCGCTGGAGCATCTAACTGCACTGGCGGAGACATCAGAGGTATTACCTCAGATGGCAGCTTTGTTTATTTCAGGCCTTCTAAAGCGACCACATACCTATGCAAAGTAGATTTGAATGGTTTTGTTGTGCAGGCAATCAATGTGGGCGCAAACTTATCTGCAATCGCAATTGATTCAATTGATTTGTCATATAGCTCAGGGTGCATTTTCTTGCGCCCAAACGGTTCAGAAAACAAAAATATTTTCTGCATTGATACCTCTGATTGGACGGTGAATGCAAAAACTGTAAGTCAGAATTGGTATACAGGTGGTGGCTGGCTAAATGGAAATATCATTGATTTTCCAGATGGCAGAGTTGGCGCAGTTAGTGCCCCAAATACCTCCGCGCCAAATGGTGTTGGCACCGGCGCCGGACAATGTCCCCCTGGCATGAGCTGCAAAATTTTAAGACTTTTCAATGTCATCGGAACTGGAAAGAATGTCTCATTTACTTTCTCTGAGGATATTGTGTTAGCAGATATAGAATCTGGTTGGCCTAATGATGAACACGGCATAGCAACTGATGGAACTTATCTCTATGAAGTTATGTATAACAGCGGATATAAAGTTTGGGCATTAAGGTCGGCAGCTCCCTCTTACATTGTCTTTAATGGATCAGGCTCTGGTGCATGTACAGCATCCACTGGAATATCTGGATCACTTTGTAGCATCAATACCCCAACTGCTGGAGCGGGCACCGTTGCTAATGCAACATTTTTAGGGCGAGATCACACTTCAGGTAGATATCTGATGGGTGATTATGGAGCAGCTATGTTTTATAAATCAGATTCTTCATTCCCACCGGCCGGTCCTGGTTCTCTTATTGCAGCTATAAATTCGTTGTCCCTTCCAAGTAATGCAGTCACCGCAAATTACCGCACGCCAGTGGTAATTACCGTTAATGTAAATGTTGCATCAAAAGTAACCTTTAGAGCAGGTACAACAGTTTTGACTGGTTGCAAAAACAAATCAGCCGCCGGTTCAGGTTCTAGCTTCTCAGCAACCTGCACTTGGCGACCATCAGTTAGAGGCGCAGTTCCAATCACAGTAACTGCCACTCCAACTGGACCTGCATTTGGTGCAAGTACATCAAATCCTTTAAATATTTTTGTTGGCAAAAGAACTGGATCTAGGTAGGTTTTTTCGTGTCAAAAGTGTTTTCAATATTTCTTGCCTTAACAATATTGTTTAGTAATTTACTTTTTGTTACTTCTCCATCAAATGCATCTGTGCCAACATCCGGCTTAATAGTCGATCTACGCGCTGGAAAATCTGCTTCTTACTCTGGATCAGGTTCAACTTGGACAGACTTAAGTGGAAATGGAAATAACGCAACTTTGCAAAGTTCACCCACTTGGGCTTCAACTAGCGGTGGGCGTTTTGCTTTAGATAGTACTGATCACTTTACCTTGCCTGCTGGAATGGCAAATTTTACATCCGGTTTAACAATCTCGGCTTACGTAAACTTTGGCAATGTTGGCACATGGGAAAGAATTATGGATTTTGGAAATGGTTCTACGGCTAATAATTTTCTATTTGCCCGGTTTGGCAATTCCTCTGATTTAACCTTTGAAATTTACAGCGGAGCAGCATCTCTTGGGCACTGCCGAGCAACTAATGGCATTCTTGAAAACACTTGGGCTACCTACTCTGTGACAGTAGATGGATCATGGTGCACTTTATATCGAAATGGCTCATTTATATTGTCAACTGCATATACAGGATTGCCACAAAATGTATCTAGATCTAACAATTATATTGGTAGAAGTAATTGGCCAGATGCTTATTTTGATACAGGTATAGCAGCCTTTGCGATGTATAACAGAGCCCTGAGTTCATCAGAAATCTCAACACTTTCAGCTGCTCAAATCGATCAGGTAAATCCAACATTAACCAGCTCAACAAGTTTCTCAGCAGCTGAGAATCAAAGTGCGGCGGCATCACTTACCGCAAATGAATCAGTAACGTGGTCGATTCTTTCATCCACTGACTCAGCCCGTTTTTCAATTAATTCATCCAATGGACAGTTGAGCTTTATCAGTGCACCAAACTTTGAATCTCCTGCAGATGTTGGCTTGAACAATGTTTACAACCTAAATGTACGAATGACTGATACGGGAGGAAATACCACTGATGCTGCAATCACAATAACAGTTACGGATGTTTTAGATACCTCTACCTTTACCTCATTATCCATAGCTGGTGCTGCAACTTAT
>CAEZTV010000005.1_pt1 | contig 13405 bp, 14 predicted proteins | sample 7264311 | NCBI WGS metagenome assembly CAEZTV01 (sample SAMEA6813813, study PRJEB35770) | uncultured Actinomycetes bacterium | biome: Freshwater; feature: Freshwater reservoir; material: water | place: Czech Republic | collected 2017-08-18 | depth 0.5m m | reverse complement strand
GCCATGCCACCAGATGTCGGCACATGTGCACCGATTCGAGGTGAGAGCATTCGCAGAGCCTACTGCACCTAACCTAGTGAGATTGTCACAGTAGATCCCACCTTCACTTTAGATCCCTGTTTTGGTGAGATGCTAATTACTTTTGCACCTTTTCCTTTCACAATTACTTTTAATCCATTATTTTCTAAATCTAAAGTGGCCTGATTAGAACTCTTTGAGATCACATTTGGAATAAAGACAAACTCTGGTCCTTTAGAAATATCTAGAGTAATTTGACTGCCTTTATCTACCAGTGGCGCACTTGCAGGGGTTTGCGAGATAACTAATCCAGTTAAAACGGTGTCGCTAAATTTGTAGGTTGGTGATACATCAAAGCCGGCTTGAGTTAGTTCACTCAACGCTTGCTCACCACCTAGACCAACATATGAAGCAAGCGCTACCTGCTCATTACCTTTGCTGACGAATATATTTACCAAAGAGTTTGGTTTTACCTCTGCGCCAACTAACGGTTCAATTTTTGCAATAAAACCCTTATCAGCCTGTGCCGAAAATACTTCAAATATTTCACCAACTCGTAATCCAAGATCGGCTAGTTGTTGCGTTGCAATATCTGGTGTTTGGCCAATTAGATTAGGAATTAAAATTCGCTCTTTACCTTTTGAAATTATTAACTTAACTACACCCGCTTTAGCGATCTTGCCTCCGCCTGCCGGTGATGATGAGATCACGCGTCCAGCTGGGATATCCTCACTAAATAACTCTTCACCAATCTCAGCACTTAACCCAATCTCTGCAACAGCCGCCGCCGCTTCTTTTTGGCTCATGCCAGCAAGAGATGGCACCGTTACTCGGTCTGCATTAAACACCGTGTAACCGCCGAAGATGAGAGATAAAAGAAGTGTCAACGCAATAATTCGATTACGTTTTACCCGGCGCGATGTTTTACGAGTTTTTGCAACCACTGCTGGCTCTCCCTTCAACTGCTGAGTGTTATTTTTTAAAGTAATGATCTGAGATGTTTTCTCTTTTAATCCTTCTAAAGCTGATACAACCTTAACCTTCGCTCTTTTATTTGCCTTATTCAAAACACTACTTGTCACTGGCGGCAGATCAAGTTCTAAACTCATCTGGCTGCGTTTTGGATCAATTTTTACTTCGATCCCTCTTAATTGGCTCAGAAATGCCTGGGCATCTTTAGGGCGATCATCTGGATTAGGTGCAGTTGCCGCATAAATCAGATCAGCCACCTCTTGCGGAATAGTTGAATTTACTTCGCGCAGGTTAGGAATGCGCTCGTTGACATGTTTATATGCAATTTGAATAGGTGTTTGACCCTCATATGGTTTCTTTCCAGTTAACATTTCAAAAACCACAATTCCTAACGCATAGATATCACTGCGAGCATCAGCCACACCACGTTGAACCTGTTCTGGAGATAGATAAGAAACACTCCCAAGCACAACACTTGATTCAGCGGTTAATGTCTGGCCAATCACCGCACCTACTGCTAAACCAAAATCTGCCACCTTAACGCGACCATCTTGAGCAATTAAAATATTTTCAGGCTTAATGTCACGATGAACAATTCCAATTTGGTGAGCTGCAGCAAGAGCTGAAACCACTGGGTTTAGATATCGAAAGAAACTGTCAATACTTAAAGGTGCTTGCTCATTAATTAAATCTCGTAAAGTGCTGCCTTCAACTAATTCCATAACTATGAAAACTGCTGGTACTCCACCTTGATTCCAGCCCTGATCTTGAATCGAAACAATATTTGGATGAGATAAGGCCGCCGTTGCCTTCGCCTCTTTTATAAATCTAGAAACAAATGCCTCATCATTTGCTAAGTGTGGGTGCATTATTTTGACCGCTACTTGGCGATCTAATCGAGTGTCTAATGCGGCATAAATACTGGCCATGCCACCAGAGGCTAAGTTGCGTTGCAGTAAATACCGATTATCAATTAACTCACCGGTTAAATCAGCCACCTGCAAATATTAGGTAATTAAAGCTAAAGCAGAGATTTCGGCACGCCATCATATTTATAATCCGCCGCATCCTGCGTTAAATCTTGGGCAAAGTGGCTTCTTTGTGCCTGCTGGAAAGAGATCATTTGATTGCGAATTAGATCACCATCTCTATCTAAAACTCGAGCCAAACCAATCTCATCTGATACATCAAGCCAGATCAATACATCAATAAACCCGCGAAATTGCTGGTGGCCTGCACAGACACCTTCCAAGATATAAATCTGATCGCGGGAGATTACATTGGATTTTACAAACTTTGCTTTATGCCAATCGTAAATGTCATATCTAAAATCCTGATTTTTTGAGATTGGCACAAGCACTTGCTCAAGTACTCTGGCTGTTAATCTGGGGGAGAATGCATCTGCCCAGCCATCATATAAATCATCTACTGCAATGATTATCGAGTTTGGAATATCTCGTAATAGTGATTTTGCAAGAGTGGATTTACCAGAGCCGGCCGGTCCATCTATCGCAATTAAATCACCATTCTTAACATGCTCCAGATTACTTAATAAGGTTTGGTACTGCATTTACCTTTGACTCTTTCTGCCAACGTACCCAGCCAAATATTGCAAGGACTGCAAAAACAACGTACAAGACAGAGGTCAGATACAGTTCACCGTTAAAGTATTGATAGGTGTAAGCCAGATTAACTACTAGCCATAATGGCCACGCTTCAAATCTTTGAAGCACCATTAATACCTGCGCAATAACACTGCCAGTAAATCCAAATGCCTCAATTGCTGAGGAGGTTGCGCCAATATCAATAAGTATTGGATACAAAATTAAAGTAGTCACGATGATTAAGCAAACAACAATTATTCGTTCACTATTTTTGCTATATCTTGGTTTTGCACCCTCTTTACCCCAACCAATCCAACCCCAGACTGCCGCGGCGATAAAAACCAACTGCAAGGCTGCGCTGGCGAAGTACTCCAATTGGTAGAAAAATACTCCGTACAAAATTGAACCAGTAACCCACCATGGCCAGGCGAAGCGCGTGCCTAACGCCCCGAGCGTTACCGCCACTAATGAAATTAAAAAGGCTGCTACTTCTAATGCGCTCATTACTTACTCCTATTCCAGTTCGCATTACCGAACTGGTCACCCGGTCGATCTGAATTTCAGATCCTCTCAGCCAAATTTCTTAGCTCCCGTGTTGCTAACGATAGCAATAATTTTTGATTATAGTTATCAAGTGCTCAGGTTTGGTTATGTGGCTATGTTGGCCTTCACAGTAGTTGGCTCATTTTGGTTAGAGATTGTTTTAAAGGTCGGGGTGCTGCGCCGGATTAAAAGAGTTTTATTGAGCGTTCTACCAGTGGCCACCGTATTCATAATCTGGGATGCATATGCAATCTCGCAAGATCACTGGCACTTTGATCCCGCACAAATCCTCGGTATTTTCGGTCCCTTTGGCATTCCGCTTGAGGAGTACTTCTTCTTTTTAATTGTGCCAATCGCTGCCATTATGACAATAGAAGCGGTACGTACGGTAAAGAAAAAATGGATCGTAGGGGATGAAGCATGACTTATACCCAACTAGCTATCTGCGCTGTTATCGCAGCAGTAATCATTGATTTGTTTATCCTAAAGCGCAGATTAACAACTCGAAAAGTGTTTTGGACATCATATGCAATTATTATTTTCTTTCAGTTAATAACTAATTGGTGGCTTACTTCAAGAAACATTGTGATGTATTCAGAGGAGAAGATAATTGGCTGGCGCATCGCATCCGCACCAGCAGAAGATCTGCTCTTTGGATTTGCTATGGTTTTATCGGTCTTAAATCTTTGGGTCTACTGGGGTAAAAAAGGCGTACAGCAAAAATAACTACCTTGCCTTTATAGCCCGACTATAGGCACGAAGCGCGCCTCTAACTCTCCTAAAGGTAGAAGTTTTTGCTCTTTTGTTAAATACTTGAAATTCAATCTTCTCAACCTCATCCACAATTCCACAGTAAAGCTCGCTAGCAAGTTCGATGCAGGGCTGACTTTCTGGAGATAAAAACTGAATTCCAACCTCTGCCTCCTTTTGTAACTGTCGAACTCTGGCTATTTGTTCTTTAAGAGCAGATTTGATTTCAGGTGTAAGAATGCGAGTCTCTAACATGCTTCTTGATACTCCATGTTTTTCAAGTTCTTTTAGTGGCAAATAAACCCTTCCTCTGTCTAGATCCTCACCAACATCTCTAATAAAATTTGCTAATTGAAAAGCAATTCCCAGTTTTTCAGCTGCTGGATATGCCAGATCAGATGATGTTCCCAAGATTGGCAGCATCTGCAATCCAATTACGGCAGCTGACCCATATACATACTCCATTAAATCTTCATAACTTTGGTACTGCGTTACCATTAAATCCATCTGCATAGATTTTAAAAATGCTTCAAAGTAGGAGATTGGAATGTTAAATCTTTGTACCGTATCTACTAGGGCTGCTCCAATGTGATCATGACTGCGGCCTGCTTTGATATCAGTTAAGACTCCAGCACCCCACTTTTCTAGGCTTTGTGCTTTTTCAGTCGCAGTTAAAGTTGAAGCAAGATCATCAACTATTTCATCGGCGTAGCGAGCAAATCCATATAGCGCATGAACAAATGGTCGCTTCGATGGCGGTAGCAGTAGTGTTGCTAAGTAGTAAGTTTTTCCATGTCGAGCATTTAGCGTTTTGCACTCTGTATAGGATTTTATTAACTCTGGATCGGTGATACCAGCAGCTTTTAACTCATTCATACTTACTTAACCGGACCAACAATTCTTTCCGCCGCTAATCTGCCCGAGATTAATACCATTGGTACGCCAACTCCTGGCTGAGTACCAGAGCCAGCAAAAACAACATTTTCATAACCAGCCGCTAAATTTTTAGGTCTAAATGGTCCGGTTTGGAAGAAGGTGTGTGCGCTAGCAAATGGTGCGCCCATCTCCATGCCTTGCTCTTTCCAATCAAGTGGAGTCGTCATATGTTCAAACTCAATGGAGTCGCCAAAACCTGTGTAGCCACGATCTTCCAGCGCTTTAATCATCTCATCACGATACTGAGGCCCGATTTTCTTCCAATCAATATCAGCTGAAAGATTTGGGGTTGGGAATAAAACATAATAAGAAGTTTTTCCAGCTGGTGCTAATGAGGCATCATCTCGGCTAGGAACTGTCACCAAAATACTTGGATCAGACATTAAGACCTTCTTTTTAATTAATTCATCAAAGACTCCGCTCCAAGATTCACCGAAGTGAATATTGTGGTGGGCTAGATGATCGTAACTTTTGCTGGATCCAATTAGTAAAGTCGCACAAGAAGGGGAGTATTTCAATCGCTTAATTGAGAGCGGCTCTTTCCCAAGCAACTCCTTCCAAGCAACAGGTAAATCAGGATTTAGCACTACAACATCACAAGTAATTCGCTCACCAGTATTTGTTAAAACCGCAGTTGCTCGGCCGTTACTTTTTTCAATTCCGGTAACTGTGGTCTTGTATTTAAAGGTAACGCCATGTTTTTGGGCTGCGCCAGCCAAAGCTCGTGGAACTGCATGCATGCCACCCTTTGGGAAAAAGACACCATTAACGGAATCCATGTATGCAATTACTGCATAGATAGCTAATGCTTGTTGCGGACTTACACCGGCATACATTGCTTGGAATGAGTAAACCTTTTGTAGCCGTGGATCTTTTAAGAATTGATTTACCTTTGGCGATAATCTGCGGAAGCCACCTAGCGCAATTAATCTTGCTAAATTTGGTGTCAGCAGGTTAAGCGGTGAATCAATGTTGCGATCAATAAAATCCTTCATTTCATACTTATAAAGCTTGGTCACAAAATCTACATACTTGCCATAACCAATCGCCTCTTCAGGACTAATACTCTTCGCAATCTCTGCTTGCATTTGATTTGTGTCAGCGTGCACATCTAATTGAGTGCCATCTGCATAAAAGGCGCGGTACAGCGGTTCTAGCGGTACTAGATCTAGCCAATCTTTCAGATCCTCACCAACGCATGCAAGTGCATCTGCAATTAGATCTGGCATAGTTAAAACAGAGGGGCCAGTATCAAATGAGTAACCAGATTTATTCAACAATCCATTACGGCCGCCAGGAACACTCTCGCGCTCGATAACAGTTACTGTGCGACCAGCACCGGCTAGACGTAATGCAGCGCTTAATCCGGCAAGACCAGCACCTACGACAACGACATGATCTGTCGGACCTTTAACCTGTTTAGTCATTTAATTTATAACCTTTATTAGGTATTGCGCTTAGTAGCGATATTAGCCATTGTGGTGAGTAAATTCTTTCCGACCGGAGAGAGCCCACTGTGAGTTAAAGCAAGTAAGGCCTGACTAGTTAGCTTTTGGATCATCTCTTCAACCTTTTCAACCGCACCGCTTTTAATGATTACTTGCTGTAGCTCTTGGATCTGCTCGACTGTGAGGGAGGGATTTCCCAGTAATTCATTGAGCAATTTTTGACCCGCTTGATCGGCACGCTCATTGGCAATCGCCATTAAGACAGTGCGCTTTCCTTCTCGCATGTCATCACCAGCTGGCTTACCAGTTTCAGATGGATCACCAAAGACTCCGAGCAGATCATCACGAAGTTGAAACGCCTCTCCGAGCGGCAATCCGTAATCTGAATAGAGCTTCTCCATTGATGGGTGGCTTCCAGCAATTGCAGCGCCAAAGTGCAATGGTCTTTCAATTGTGTACTTACCTGATTTAAATCGAGCAACTTTCAAAGCTCTTTCGAGTGCTTCCTTCGCTGTTGTGTTTGAACCCAACGCCTGCTCATAAACATCTAAATACTGCCCAGCCATTAACTCAACTCTCATCTCATCATAAATCTTTAAGCCATTAATTAATTGTTGATCAGATAAACCCGCATTGTGCAGCATTTGATCTGACCAGATTAAAGCCAAGTCGCCAAGTAATATGGCAGCAGAGATACCAAATTGCGCCGCTGATCCATTTAACTTCTGCTCCTTATGCAAGTTTTCAAATGATTTATGAATTGCAGGTGCACCACGTCTGGTATCTGAACCATCCATTACATCGTCATGAATCAATGCGCACACATGCACTAATTCAAGTGAGGCGAAGGCGGTAATCATTTCTGGTGTGGGATTTTTAGCCACACCTAAATAGCCAACATAGGCAAAGATTGGTCGCAATCTCTTGCCACTATCTAAGAGGAATCGCTCTAGATGTTGTGATACCGGATCTAAATCACTTCCGATTCTGGCTAAATCTCGGTTTTCATCCTTAATAAACTCACCCAATGCATGGTTTATCTCATTGCGAAGAAAATTGATATCAGCAACTGGATCAGATGATGGCGAAAAACTCACAGCGCAACGGTACCCTGCTTACCATGGGCACAAAACTACGGGCCACCTCCTTCTCACTAGAGTTCTTTCCGCCTAAAGATGAGGCGGGCGAGCAGAGATTGTGGCTGGCCTTGTCCGAACTGGCCCCACTGGCACCAGATTTTGTATCGGTCACATACGGCGCCGGCGGATCAACTAGAGATAGAACTATCCGCGTTACCTCTGAAATAACAAAGCGAACGCAGATACCAACTGTTGCTCACTTAACATGCGTTGGGTCAAGTAAAAATGAATTAATTCAAATTTTAAATCAATTTAAATACTCTGGTATCGAAAGTATTTTGGCACTTCGTGGTGACCCAGTTGGTGGACCAACTGCAAAGTGGGAGCCAACTGCAGATGGCTTAAATTACGCTCAAGAGTTGGTCGAGATTGCAGTTGAAATGGGATTTAAGGTTGGCGTCGGTGCATATCCTGATGGTCATCCAGCATCAAATCATGATTTAGCAAAAGACATAACTGTGTTGCTAGCAAAGGAGCGGGCTGGTGCTTCTTTTGCAACAACACAATTTTTCTTCGAAATTGATAAGTGGCAAGGAATCGTTGACAAGTTAGCAGCCGCAAAATCGCAATTGCCAGTCATTGCCGGAATTCTACCGATCACCAATGTGAAGCAATTAAATCGAATGGCACAATTAAGTGGCATGCAGATACCAGCTGATATTGCTGAGAAATTTACTAAGTTGGCAGATGATGTTGAAGGCACAAGAAAATTGGGAGTAGAAATCGCAACTAATTTAGGCACAGAACTTCTCAGGCGGGGTGCGCCAGGAATTCACTTTTATACAATGAACTCTGCGCAATCAACAATTGAGATTGCCCAAAACCTAGGCTTGATTCAAAATGCTTAAAGCAAACTTCTTTGTGGCCTGGAGCAAGTTGCATGGTGATGCGCAAATTTCTGGCATCGTTAAAGGTTGGCTGACAATCTCATATTATTTAGTGAAGCCATTAGCTAAGTTAAGAGTTACTCCAAATATGTTAAGTATTGCTGGTTTATTATTTGGCGTAGCGTTGTATTTAAATTCACAAAGCGCATGGGCGATTGGCCTATTAGTAGCCTCTTTGCTCTGTGATGGTATCGATGGCAGTTTGGCAATAATTTCTAATAAAGCTAGTAAATGGGGAGCGGCGCTAGATTCGATTTTAGATCGTACTACTGAGGTTTTTTGGGTACTTGCTTTTATAAGTATTGGTGGCGATGAGTACTTAGTTATTTGCGCAGCAGTACTGGCTTTTGCACAAGAGTACCTAAGAGCCCGAGCTGGTGGCCTAGGTTTAACTGAGGTAGGTGTAGTAACAATTGCTGAGCGACCAGTTCGCGCATCAATATTATTTGTTGCCCTAATAGCATTTACAATCGATTTACAGATCATCAATTTGCTAGCTGCGCTGTGGTTGATTTTACAAAGTATTAGCTTTCTTACCCTTTCACACTTTGCTTATAAGAAATTGGGTTAAGCCTTTCCAATCATCTGCGCAACAATCTCTGCGCTTATGCCAACTAATGGCAAGCCGCCGCCAGGGTGTGATGAGCCACCAACGCAATATAGATTTTTTACAGTTGAACGGTTACTAGCTCTTAGGAAAGCACTTCTTGCTGAGTTACTGGAGGTTCCATAAATTGAACCTCCTGGTGCCAAGGCGTACTGTTCTAAATCAAGGGGAGTTCGAAACTCCATTTGATCTAATCTGGAACTTACATTTAAACCAAGTGCATCTAATTTTTTAATTAAAACTTGAGCATATTCAGCCGCACCTGTACGCCAATCCATTCCATTTTGGGGATCATGTCTAGGTGCATTTACCAAGACGAACCATGACTCTTTATTGGCACCTTTGACCATCGATGCATCCTTAGGAGCGCAGATATAGATGGTTGGATCAGTAACTGCAACCTTTTGATCAAAGATTTGATCAAATTCAGCATCATAATCTTTTGGAAAAAATATGTTGTGATGAGATAGCGCAACCGCTTCACCTTTTGAGTTATCTAATCCAAGCAGTAATGAGAAACCAGATAATGATTTACTAGCCCGCTTTAACTTAACGCGCTCTGGCTTGGCACTTTTGACATCAACATCAAGCAGTTGGTTATAGACCAGCTCTGCATCTGCATTTGCTACTACTAGATCTGCATTAACAATCTGGCCATTCTCAAGAGTTAGCCCAGTTGCACTTTCATTAGCTACATTAATTTTGGCGACCTTTTTATTTAGATGAATCCGTACACCAAGATCCAGGCAGCGCTGCTCTAGTGCCTTTGATAAATTTCCAATTCCGCCAGTGATATGCCAAGCCCCAAATGCAGCTTCAACGTAAGCAATTGTGAGCAGAACTGCCGGCGCCTTTCTTGGATCACTTCCGGTGTAAGTGGCATACCTATCGATGATCATCGCCAGATTTGGGTGCAAATTATATTTTTTGCTCAGAGATCTAAGTGACGTGAAGGGGGCAATAATTCGCAGATCCTTCAAAAAGTTTTTTCTTTTTATTAATGACCAAATTGATTTCAACTCTGACTCAACAAATGGTTCACGCGATACCTCCCACATGGCGTCGGCTCGATCCATTAACTCTCGCCATTGAGTTGCAGCATTCTTACCAAAAGATTTCTCAATCTCTAAGTAAGTTTTTGGATTTGATAAATTTGCAAATGTGACCTGCTGGCCATCGAAAAAATGGTAAGCAAAGGCAGGATCAACCGGCTTTACATCCAGGACGTGCTCTAACCTTTTGCCAGTCTTTAAAAACAAATCTCGGTAAACCGCAGGAATAGTTAACAGAGATGGGCCGGTATCAAATCCATAGTCACCAAACCATTCAGTACGACATTTACCGCCGGTTTGATCTGAAGCCTCATATATTTCAACGCTATGGCCAGCTTTTGCTAATCGAGCAGCAACACTTAAACCACCAACTCCGGCACCAATAACTGCAATCTTTGACATTAGGAAATCACTCTATCTCGCCATTTCAAACTGCCACGGTATTTACCAATCCATGAGTAGATAAGAATTGCGACAAAGATAAGAACTGCTAGTGGATGCCAAAGGGCTTTACTGGTCGGCTCCTTTGCTTTTAGTGATGACAGAGCGCGGCTACTCAAAATTAAAACGAAGGAGGTTGCCGCTAACGCAGATCCAGCGATAGCCAAAATCAATGAAAGTACACCGGTTGATAAGAGTAAGAGTGCAACAAAAACACTGCCCACCAAACCACCAAAAGCTCGCCATAATGATTTTTGATAACCTGAAATCAATTCCTTTGGATTTCGATACATTAAACAGTCGGCAACACGGCTACCCTCTGCAACATTGCCTTGAAAACCATTTGCCACCAATGATTTTGCTAACTGAAGATCATCTAAAACTTCAGCTTTAATTTTTTCATGGCCACCTGCTGTCAAGTACGCCACTTTCTTGATCACGAGAAATTGACCATTCGCCACAACCATTGATTTAACTCTGAATTTTTGGGAAATAATTAATGGAACAGAGGCAAACCAAGACCAATGCAGCAAGGGTTGAAAGATAGATTCGATGAAGCCAATACTTAACTGTGTTGGATATGGCGAAATGAAATCCCAATTACCCATCTGATGGACAGTGCTTGCAATTGCATGCTCACGTACGCGCACATCAGCATCTAGAAAAACTAGAATCTCACCAGTTGCTGCTTGGCTTAATTGATGGCACGCCCAATTCTTGCCAAGCCAACCTTGCGGCAATGCCTGGCCTTTAAGTACTTTAATGCTTGAGAATTGCGAAAGTATCTGGCTGGTGCCATCTGTTGATTCATCATCTAAAACGATTATTTCAAAATCAATCAAACCTTTTTGGGCGATCAAGGCGGTGATGCAATCTCGAGCGTTCTGCACCTCATTGCGCATAGGTATTAAAATAGAAATTTTCTTGGAAATAGTTGTGGCTTTGTTTGAAACCGTTCTGATGCTTAGAAAATTAAGTAGCGAGAGAAAGAAAGCTAAGGCGCTTATTGCTAAGAGAAGTGACATCAAAAAGTATCAGGTGGCCCAAAGCGCAACATAAATAGGTAGGGAATTAGGAAAAGTCCAAAGACGACACCACCGGAAAATGCAACACCTGGTTGATCAAAGAAGAAAAGGTTTCCTACTACGCCACCAAACCAACACCAGATCAAGAAAAAATCTGGTACTGCTGTAGATGTGCCAGTGCGCCTGCGATCATATTTCAAAATGAAATTCAAAATTGCCATCAAACCCATACCAGTTAACAGCCAGCCAAATAGATTGGAAAGCGGAATCATTGATTGAAATGGCACATGCGCTCCGGTGAAGCTCCATTCCCAACGTCCAGCCAAAACCATTTGCGGATCTAGAAATAGATCCCACGCCATTAAACCAATTCCGCCATATAAGAAAACCCAATTTTTTGTAACTTTTCTAGCGGCAATTAAAATTGGATGCGCCATCATTACCCAAGCAAACGGAACAACTAGTGGCACTCCATAAATTTGATATCCAAGGGAGCCGGAGTACTCATAAGTTCCAAAAGGCCAACCAGTCTTGCTGCCAATTTGTTCAATTATTAGTGCATAGAAAAAGGTTGTGCCAAGAAATGTTAATGCGTAGGTAGCGCCGTAAGCCAGTAGTGCATGTAAAACCATTGCTGCTGCTGCCCAGTAAACGGTTGCAATAGTTACCAGCCGAAGTGGTTCGTCCTCAAGTAATGGATATGAGATTTGTAGCAGAATTGCAATCGCTGCAATTGCATAAAGCAGAAACAGTCTTTGATTTGAGATTGTTTTGCGAGTATTGCGCTTTGGATAAAATTGACGTAGCGACATGGGGCTAATTGTGCCTTAACTCTTGCTGCCTTACTGCAGCCTTACTGCAATGCGCCGGACTCTTTGATGATGGCAAATCTGGCGAAAAGCTCCTCGGAGTACCAATTATTTTCTGCAGTAGCGGTGATTGCTTCGGTATGAGCCCGTCCCTTATAGGCAAAATCCCTTAGGGATCGGCCATCCTGCCAAATTGAAAATGTTCCTTGTAGACCTATTGGTGCTTCACCGATTCCGATTGCATTTATCAATCCAGGGGATTGGTGCAGGCTTTGTGTTACCGGAGGAACTGCTCGCCAAAATTTAAAATTTTGTCGCCATGCGATACGCGCACGTGTGATTGCAGCAACTTTGCCATCCCAACTTTGTTCCCAGATTTCAAATGGTTGTTTTTTTGACCAAAGCCCATGAGATGAAATTGGTTGCAGAATTGCACTGTATTGCGAGGTTGATATCCATCGCCACTGCCTTAGCGCTTTTGAATTTTCAAACTTTGTTGAGTTATCTTCAGAGATAGTTATTAACAGACCCCAACGAGTTGCATCAGCATCCTTAGGCGTAAAACTTTTTCCTTTACCGGTGCCAAGTAATTTAACAAATCCAACTGAAGGAAATCTCTTGATCATTCGGCGATGAATAGCCATAAACACAATTGCGACAGGGATGAAAATCCTTTTAATTCGCCAGAAATATATAACGGTAATCATCTTGCCAACTTAGCAGTTTCTAGAATTTCAGCTAACACTTCATTAGTGCTATCCCACATTGGTGCGTGGCCAGTTTCTGGCAAGATGATCCATTTTGCATGAGATGGGGCAAGTGATCGCTCTTGGCAGGTTTTTGCCGGCAGCGTATGGTCGGTATCGCCAAAAATAATGGTGATTGGAATCTTTGGTGATATTGGTTTATCAAATCTCTTTTTCAACATGCCATCCCAGGCCGGAAAGTAACCTTCTGAATCAGCCATCGCTTTAACGGCATCAACACAGATTTGATAATCAAGTGATTGCCATCTTGGTGAGACAGTTTCAAAACCAATTTTTTTACTCCAGTTGAAATTTAAAGTTTTTGGTGCCACCTTATTCAATCCCTTAGCCATCATTCGTACCGCTAACTCACCGGGATATCTAGAGTTAAAGGGAGCAATCCATAAGCCAGCTGGTGCTAAACCAGT
>CAEZTV010000004.1_pt1 | contig 14428 bp, 18 predicted proteins | sample 7264311 | NCBI WGS metagenome assembly CAEZTV01 (sample SAMEA6813813, study PRJEB35770) | uncultured Actinomycetes bacterium | biome: Freshwater; feature: Freshwater reservoir; material: water | place: Czech Republic | collected 2017-08-18 | depth 0.5m m | reverse complement strand
TGATAAACGAGTTGAGGATATGTGGGATAAGGGTTTTGCCCGCGAGGTTTCATTGCTGATGACAAAGGGATTAGAGGAAGCAACTACTGCCAAGATGGCGTTGGGCTATAAACAAATAATGGATTACTTAAATGGTGAGTGCACTGAAGAGTTTGCCAAGGAGGAGACCAAGCGGGTTTCTCGTGCATATGCCAGAAGGCAGGAGACCTGGTTCTCCAGAGATAATCGAATCAATTGGTTGGCGCCAGATACATTGGCAGCGCGATTAGAAAAGCTATTGGTTAGTATTAATTAATGGTTTTAGGCACATACGGTCACGGCACCCACAATGATTTCGTGCTGGTATTTGATAGTGAAGATGAATTAACTTTTTCAGCCGATCAGGTAAAGGCAATTTGTGATCGCAATACTGGTGTTGGCGCAGATGGCTTTATCAGAATCACCAAAGGAAATAATCAATGGTTTATGGATTATCGCAATGCTGATGGCTCGATTGCTGAGATGTGTGGCAACGGAATTCGGGTTATGGCTCGTTACTTACAAGAGCGCAATCACCAACCTAGTGGCATCTATGCAATTAACACCCGCGCTGGCCGAAAGTTTTTAGCAGTTCCAGATACTGGTGACATCTCAGTCAATATGGGACAGGTATCCCAGGTGCCAGGTGAGATTACTGCAACTGATAATGCAAACACTTATCGCGGACTTAATATTGATATGGGCAATCCACATGCAGTTGTATTTGTTGATGATCTAACCAAGGTCGGGGATTTAAAGACCGCTCCATCTGTATCACCAGCCACCGCTTACCCAGAGGGTGTAAATGTTGAATTTGTGCAGTTTGCTGGAGAGAACCAATTAAATATGCGAGTCTTTGAACGCGGTGTTGGCGAGACACAATCTTGTGGAACCGGAACCTGCGCCGTAGCACTTGCTGCAACTATTGAAAGCAAAAAATCACTGCCAATTAAATGGATTATTAATCCACCGGGTGGGCAGTTAATTGTAGAAATTGATGGTCACAGTAATGCCACCTTGATTGGTCCAGCTGTGATTGTGAAGGATATTGAATTGGATAAGTATTTGTGAGTAGTAAAGAAAAGGATGATGGCCTGGAATTAGATATTGACACCTTAATTCGCGAAAATGCCCAAGCTGTTGCTGATTATGAATCCTCTGAAAATGTTGAAAGTAAACAACAAGATCTACAAGACCGCCAAGCATTACGCCGCGTTGCAGGTCTTTCAACTGAATTACAAGATGTAAGTGATGCTGAGTATCGGCAATTAAGATTAGAAAAAGTTGTTTTAGTTGGCGTATGGACACAAGGCACAGCATTAGATGCCGAGAACTCATTGAAGGAGTTAGCAGCACTTGCTGAAACCGCTGGTTCACAAGTTATGGAAGGTTTAATTCAGCGCCGAGATAAAGCAGACCCTGCAACATTTATTGGTTCTGGAAAGGTACTAGAGGTTCGTGAAGCAGTTGTTGCAACGGGTGCTGACACAGTTGTTTGTGATGGTGAGTTATCACCTGCACAACTTCGTACCCTTGAACAAAAAGTAAAGGTTAAGGTAATTGATCGAACCGCTTTGATTTTAGATATCTTTGCTCAGCACGCAAAGAGCCGTGAAGGTAAGGCCCAAGTTGAATTAGCGCAGATGTCTTATATGTTGCCCAGACTTCGTGGTTGGGGTGATTCACTATCTCGCCAGGCTGGTGGAATTGGTGGCCGCGGACCGGGTGAAACCAAGATTGAAACTGATCGCCGCCGAATTAATGACAAGATGGCAAAGCTGCGCCGTGAAATTAAAGAGATGAAAGTTTCTCGCGATACCAAACGCAGTGAGCGCCGGCGAAATAACATTCCTTCCGTTGCTATCGCAGGTTATACAAATGCTGGTAAGTCATCTTTACTAAATCACTTAACGGGCGCTGGTGTATTAGTTGAGAACGCATTATTCGCAACCCTTGACCCAACTGTTCGCAAAACACAAACCCATGATGGCCGGGTTTATACATTGGTTGACACTGTTGGATTTGTTAGACATCTGCCGCATCAATTAATTGAGGCTTTTAAATCAACATTGGAAGAGGTATCAGAGGCGGATTTAATTGTTCACCTAGTTGATGGCGCACATCCAGATCCAATGGAGCAGATCCGCGCCGTACGCGAAGTAATTGATGACATTGGTGGCGGTGAGATCATGGAGATCATCGCAGTTAATAAGGCCGATGTTGCTAAACCTGAAGTAATAATGGAGCTGCTTCGAAAAGAATCTAATGCTTACGCTATATCAGCACGCACCGGTTATGGCGTAGAGAATTTGCTCAAAGCCATTGAGGCTGCTCTGCCTAAGCCAAAGGTTGAAATTAATGTTGTAATTCCATTTAGCCGAGGTGATTTAGTAAGTGCAGTGCACGAACGCGGTGAGATAATTTCACAGGAGTATTTGCCAGAGGGCACCAAGTTACATGCCATGGTAGATGGTGCATTAGCTAGAAAGATTGAGTTACTGTGAGTTTTCCATTACTTCTTAAATCAAAGCTAGCTCCAATTTTTTCCGGCTCCTCCTTACTAATTACCTTCTTGCTAATCCCAACAATTCCATCATCTGCTGCGCCAACTCCCACTGCGAATAAATCGCAATATGAAGCTGCTTTGACTGCATTAAATAAATTACCGGTAAAGGGTCGAGCACCAAAGACTGGGTATAGCCGCGAGAAGTTTCCACACTGGCTAGATCCAGATCGAAATGGTTGTGATGCCAGGAATGATGTTTTGAAACGTGATTTAACTATGGTCATTTTTAAGGCAGGAACAAATAATTGCAAGGTAGTATCCGGAAAATTACTGGATCCCTTCAGCAATAAAGAGATTATCTTTGATTTAAGTCAATCGATATCAAATATAGATATTGACCATGTAGTTGCGTTATCAAATGCTTGGCAAACCGGAGCCTTTAACTTTACCTCGCTGCAACGGAGTAATTTTGCCAATGACCCACTTAATCTAATTGCGGTTGATTTTCGATTAAATCGTCAAAAAGGTGATGGTGATGCTGCCACTTGGTTGCCACCACATAAGTCATACCGATGTACTTATGTTGCTCGCCAAGTATCAGTAAAGGCAAAGTACAAGCTTTGGGTAACATCACCAGAAAAGTCAGCCATCTCAAATTTACTGACTCTTTGTATTGGTAAATAGCAAGTGATTGTCTTGATTTCAAGCAAGTTTTCTAGTTAAATATGAGCATGGCTTGTAAAACCAATCATTCAAAACTTAAAAATGTTATGTTCTGCGAAGAGTGTGGCGAAAAACTTAACCTCAACTGGACTTGTTCATGCGGCCGCACAAATGAGTCTAAATATAATTTTTGTTTATCATGTGGAGTCGATTCAAAAGCAGCGCCGGCAAAGAATCGAAATGCCTTTGTTCCCAATGCAGTGAATTCAAATTTAGAAAAAAATGCTAACTTTGACTATAACAGTAATCAAAATCAAAACTTTTATACTCCAAATCCAAAAAATAATCACACCAAGGTAATTTTGATAGTTCTGGGTGTCTTTTTTGCCTTAGGCGTTGTTGCGGTGGCAATCAGTCAACTTATGGTTGTGAAAACAACTCTTACAACCGTGAATATGGTTTTAGTGGATGAGGAATGTTATGACGTTTCTTGGGGATACTTCGATATTCCAGGAGCCAAGGTGATTTTAACGGCCGATGGCGAAGAGGTTGGTTCTGCCTACTACTCAGAGTATGGTGATTCAACTTATCTAGGGTGCGAATTCACCGCTTATATCTATGATGTTCCGACGAATGCTGATACTTATGGAATAGAAATGGCAAGTGGTCGACGAGGAGTTGTATATAATTCCAGAGAAGAGCTCGAAGCAAATGACTGGACATTTTCTCTATCGTTAGGATCATAATGCAGACCTCTTGCCTGTATTGCAAAGACAAATTAGATGATTCTCGATGCCCAAGATGTGCTGATTGCGGTGCATCACATCATCTTTCTTGTTGGAAAGAGTATGGTGGGTGCGCACAATTTGGTTGTGTTTCAGGTCCAGTGAGTAACTAAAAATGGCATTGACAGCGCGCGATAGGCGTTTAGCAGAGGATTACAAAGAACTGCGAGCAATATTTGATGCTGACGAACATGTAGAAATAGTTGCACTTGGGCGAGTGCCAAGTGATCGATATCGAATTGTTTACAAAGTTCCTTCACTTCGCCTTAACTCTGCTGGTAAACCAATTCAGGTTGATGCCACTGTGATAGAGCTTCAACTTCCAACTGGCTATCCAAAACTACCTCCAGTAGCAAAGACCATTGCGGGAGATGTCGTGTTCCACCCTAACTTTAATTCATCAAAAATATGCCTAATGGACCATTGGGCGCCTGCTACGCAATTGACAGATTTAGTTCGAGAAATCGGGGAGATGTTGCAGTGGCAAAAATATAATATTAGATCACCACTAAATGCTGATGCTGCCGAGTGGAGCCAATCCCATCAATCCGAGCTTCCGCTTTCAACGATTTCAATCGGTTCCACCACAAAAATACGGCTAAGAAAATAACCTAGGAGGAAACGTGGCAACTCAAAAAGATGGTTCAGGACGTATTCGGATTACTTCCGAACATTTAAGAACTGATCGTATTAATGAAAGAGTCCATGAAATGGAGCAGGCGCAAAAAGTTGCACTTGTTCGAGCCGTAGGTTCACCTAGCAGTCAAAGTGGCGTAAACGGTGCGATCCAAAATATTTTAATTTTAGGTGGCGCAGGCTTGCTTGGTGGTTTTCTTGCCTTTATATTCATAGAACTATCTGTACGTTTACTTGAAAACGCCTCATCTACTGCCAATAACTTGGCGTTTACATTCCTGATGGCACTCATAATCGGAGTCACGGTTTCAATTATTGATGCTGCGCAATCTAGAATTTTTAGCAAAGTGGGGACTGCGGCCGCAATTGCAATTCCTTCAGCAATTGGATTGGGATTGATTTTGGGCTTAATTGCTAATGAAATTTACTCAAGTTTAATCGAGAACGTTCTAGCTGGTTGGGATGGCGTTGATGAAGCTTGGCTAATTAATCATCTGCATTTGCCTCGAGGATTGGCCTGGTCAATAGTGGGCATATCAGCTGGCTTAACAGTGGGTATTGCATCTAAATCTTTAAAACGTATCGCACTTACTGTTTCAGGTGGCGCACTAGGTGGCTTCCTTGGTGGGTTCTTGTTTGATTTTGTTCCTTATGAACTTGATTGGGCGGCACGTTTAATTGGAATTGTAATTACCGGCTTACTTATTGGACTTTCAATGGCTTTGTTAGAGCAAGCAGCCAGAACTAAATGGATTGAAATTGTTGAAGGCGGCATGGCTGGTAAGCAGTTTATTCTTTACAAAGAGAATATAACTATTGGTTCATCTCCACAATCTGATATCACTTTGATAAAGGATTCTGCAATAGCGCCAATTCATGCTCGAGTAATCTCCAAAGCTGGCCGAACAACGTTGGAAAGCCTAAATCCAGGCATGCCTTGTTCAGTAAATGGACAAGTTGGCATGAGTTTTCAGATCCAAGATTCTTCTGAGATAACACTAGGTGCAACTGTAATTCGCTTCAGAGAACGGAGCAGCGCATCTCGACCGACGGGAAGTATAGAGCGCCTTTCATAACCACATTATTGGCTTACTTTTTTTTCTCGAACCTTGTATTTTCTAGTGTTGCGGTAGCTAGTACTCAGGCGAACAATATAGAGAGTACTGTGATTGTTCAATGTAATGATTCGCAAGGTGCTGGTTTTTTAGTAAAACCCAATCTGTATATGACTGCAAAGCACGTGATCGATGGTTGCAAATTCCCCGATTTATTTTCAAACTCGGGTGAAACTGTTAAATCTACCGTAGCTTTTCTTCACCCCGAACTTGATATTGCACTGTTAACTGTTGATGAATCTATTTCAAACTTAGTCGAATTTTCTACCGAAGAATTTAAAGTGGGAACCGTAGAGATTGTTGGTGCACCAATCGATGGATTAGTTCTATCAATCGGAAAGATCAATCGGGTTATCACAAGCACTAATTTAACTGAACTATATTTGACGGTGCCAGCTGATTTTGGTAATTCCGGTGGACCTGTTTTCCTAGGAAATAAGCTTTTGGGAATGGTTTATCAAAAGAATTTTTCCAACAAAGAAGTTGTTGCAATTGCTCTTTCTACTCTTATCACAGCAATGGATCAATATGAGATTGAAAAACTGCAAGGTAAGGCTGAGGAATCGGCAGGCATTCGCATTCTTGCCTCGGAAATAGATCAAACCTCACTCCTATTAATATCGATCTCATTGAACTTGATCATATTCATCACTCTAGGATCAATCTATTTTAGAAATAAACAGAAAAGGTATATTCTTGGCGCTAAGCGGATAGTAGTAAATGTAAACAAAGTACCGAAAGGAAGATAAACATGGCCGAAATAGATATCACAGTAAAAGATGTCGGAGGATCGCAACGTCAGGATGTAACTGTGCCAGATGACGAACCTTCAGTAAGAATTATTGCGGCGATAGTTGATGAACTAAATCTTCCTTTGAATAGCCCCGATGGCACACCGATGTCATATAAATTCCATCATGAAGAAACAGGACGTCAGATTCGTGACGAAGTTACTTTGTCAGATGCCGGAGTATCGGATGGAGATAATCTGCGGTTAATCCCAGAAATTGTTGCTGGTTAATTCGTAAATGAGGATTAAAGAACAAAGTCGTTATGATCGCCAGGAGCGAATAACTTGGTGGGATCAAGCAAGTTTAACGAAATCAAATGTTCTAGTTGTTGGTGCAGGTGCATTAGGAAATGAAATTGTAAAAAATCTCACCTTAGTTGGTGTTGGAAATATCACTATTGTTGATATGGATACGATTGAACACACGAATTTATCCCGATGTGTATTTTTCAATGAAGCAGATGAGGGCAAGTTCAAGGCAGAAGTGTTAGCAGCTAAAGCGGCTATCTTAAACAGTGAAATAAATATCGCCTACTTTAATAAGCCAGTTCAATACCTAGGAGATGCATACCTTGCTAAGTTCGATTTAATTATCGCTGGACTAGATAATAGAGAGGCCCGTGTTTGGCTTAGTGCTTCTGCTAGAAGAATTGGAAAAATTCTAATTGACGGAGCAATTGAAGGATTAATGGGTAAGGTTCAAATCTTCTCGCCAAGTGGACCATGTTATGCATGTAGCATGAACGATAAGGATTGGGATTTATTGGCAAAGCGAAAGTCTTGCACGCTCTTAGGTAAGGAAGAAATGTTAGGCGGGCATACTCCGACCAACTCAACCACCTCAAGTATTATTGCTGGCGTACAAGTACAAGAAAGTATTAAGTACTTAGTTGGACGGGGCGATCTTGTTGCTCTCGAAGATAAAATTTGGAGATTTACAGGCGATCAACTTTCAACCTTTATTTCTTTAATCGATGCAGACGAAAACTGTCCCTATCATGACTCGGCAGATCCGATCACATCGCAAAAAGTATTGCCAGATAACTTTGATGAATTATGGCAGCTTTTTAATTTAGGAGATGAAGATTATATTTCCTTTGCCGATGATGTGATTCAAATTGATGCCTGCAGCCCTTGTTCCGGAGTCGCTAAAATTGGGTTTTCAGATTTGATGAAAGGCCAGGGCAGCTGTCCAGGGTGTGATCAAGAATTAAACGTAACGCTCGCTAAAGATATTGGCCCACAACAACTTTTGAAGGGCATGATTATTGATAAAGAGTTTTGGCCCTTAGAATTTATAGTGGATGTCGTAACGACTAATAGCAGAATTAGAGCCTCACTCAGAAAGGATCAAAGTGGAGAATAGTAAAATCGAAATAGAGTGCTCTCAAGAGTTATTGAATAAATTAGAAGAACATTGTTTTTCTGAAACAAAAGTTGAGGTTGGCGGTTTCCTAATTGGAAAAATCGTTGATAATAAAACCACTATTTCTCGTATAGTTCCAGCTAAACATACAGTTTCTAAATCTACGCAATTAACCTTCACTCACAAAACTTGGGATGCAATCCTTGATGAGATCAAGAAATCCGGAACTGATGATGTTCTGATCGGGTGGTATCACTCACATCCAAACTTTGGAGTTTTCCTATCAGATCATGATCAGTTCATACAAAACAATTTTTTCAAAGAAGATGGCAAAGTCACAATTGTTGTGGATCCAATACGTGGTCTACGCGGCTGGTTCTATTCACAAAATGGAAAAATTGCAAGCTTGCCGGAAGTAGAAACAACTCGTAAGAAGTTAGGCGTAAGTGCTGTTAAAGCGGAAGAGAATATGCAGATTTTTGATAAGCCAAAAAACTATGTTTCATTGACAGCATTATTAGTTACATCTCTAATATTTTCAACACTATCCTTTGGCTTGGGCTTAATTATTTCGCAGTCTCTATCTTCAGGAAAAATTAACTCTCTGACAAATAAAGTTAACAATCTTGAATACATTCTCTTTACAGTCACTCAAGTAGCGCCCCCTGCACCATCGCTAACTCCTAAGCCGGAAGCTACGCCCATTCCTTCAACTACACCGAAGGCTTCAACTACACCGAAGGCTTCAACTACACCGAAGGCTTCAACTACACCGAAGGCTTCAACTACACCGAAGGCTTCAACTACACCTTAGCCCTCATGCTCACCCTCGAGCAGTTACGGTTAGAGTGATTGGGAAACTAAGCAAATTTATTTAAGTACAATAACTCTGTGACTAAATTTTGTGCAGAGTGTGGTTTCGCACTTTCCCCGTCTGCCGCTTTTTGCGGCGGTTGTGGAGCAAGCGTTGATAAGAAATGTCCAACTTGTGGTCAAGCCCTTCCGAGCCAGGCAAGTGGAAGAAATAATCAAACTTCGATTGCAGCGCGCGGCTCAACCACAAAAATTAAATCTAGTTCTATGCCTAAAAGGAAACCGATTTATGGACCCAGATATAATGAGGAGTATGATTGTCCAAATTGTGGTTCCAAGGATCAGAATTACGAAGTTTGCAAGCAATGCGGTGAAGATAATGGATAGGATTAAAAAGTAATATGGCGTTTCGTAATGGTGATGAGAGCGATGAACTTCTTGAGTGTCGCAAATGTAAGGGTTCATACCCGATGGATGCTAATTTTTGTGGTTTTTGTAGGGCACCAAGAAATATAGCTTTAGGTGTAGAGAAAGATCCAGAGTTTAATAATCGAAATAAGCCGCAAAAATCAGAGCCAGTACGAAGCACCAGACCCGCTGCACCGGTTGCATCAAATAAGGCTGAGACAAAAACGGCTTTTAAACCAGAACCAGTCGTGCCAGCTCCGCCAAAGAAAAAAATGTCGAGTGAGACCAAGAAAAAGATAAGATTTATAATCATTGCTATTGCGGTGTTGGCAATTGCAGTATTTTCAATAATTAAAATCTCAACCCGAAATATTCAGGATGCAGGCGAAGTTACTCTTTCTGGCCCATGCGTCATTACCGATACGGCAGTTGAAAACATAGTTAATTTAAAAAATCTTATCGATAACATACCTGCTGGTTCTAATGAAGGTTCAAATAAGCAAATAATCTTGGATTGGGCAGATGAAGGTGAATCAGTCGCCATGCAGTTGAAATTAGATGAAAACACTTCAACCGGCACGATCAAAACAAATCTTTACAATACTGTTCAGGATTTAAACTCATTAGTATCACTGGCGCGCCAGTGGGCAAATAAGAATTACACAAACCCAGATAGCTTCGTAGATGATTTCACATCAGCTAGCAATCAGATACGCGAGGATTACAAGAGCATATCTACGGCCTGTGGAGATAGAGTGCCAAGAGCATGAAAAAATTAATTATTGCAATGGTGATTGCATCACTCTCATTTATGGGTTTAAGTAATGCACAAGCTGCTGATCTTCCAGGATTAACCCCCAGCTTTGATACTTACACCTCTCAAATAGGTGGATTTACAGTTCAAATCAATAATTACAACGCCTCATACAGTTGGGCTGTAACTGTCTCTTCTGGTGCTTACTCAATTAACTCCTCAGGATTAATCACCGTTACTGGACTTAGTTCTGGAGCAACAGCTAATGTAAATGTAACCACTAGTCGAGTTGGCTACACAACTGTTTCTCAGTCTACAAATGGACAAGCGATCCAAAGATTCTTGGGTGTGACACCTTCACTTACTGCTAGCACTCCAACCAGAAATGGTTTTCGAATCCAGATTAATAATTACTCATCATCTTATATTTGGAGTTCATCTGCAAGTGCTGGAACAACTAGCGCACCAACTAGTACTGGTGTAATAACCGTAAGTGGTGTGCCTCGAGGCCAACAAATAACTGTGACGGTTTATGTGAACTCTCCGGGCTTCACTGGAAGTCAAAGCACTGTCACCTACGCCGCATTGCCGCCTCCAACCAGCATTTCACCGATTATTGGAAATGTTTCAATCATTTCAGATGGTTTTACTATTCCGGTAACTAATTTTGATGATTGGTTTACTTGGAATGTAACCTCTTCAAGCGGACAAGCCACAATAGATGCAAATGGTTTAATAACTGTTAGAGGAAATGACTCAACAAAGCTAGCACTCGTAAGCATTACTGTTGTTTATAGTGGAACCACGTATGCAAGGGTTTCTACAATTGGATATTCAAATACAAGCGCTCTCAAGTTAACTCCTACTATTTTAATGGGTGATGTTAGGGCTGATGGTTTTCAAACAACCATTACTAATTATGACCCCCTTTACACATGGTCTGTAAGTTCAGATGATGCTCAGGTTTTTATAGATGCCAATGGATTAATAGATGTCAGTGGTATGGATATTGGGCAAAAAGCTGAGATCACGATAAGCCAGCGAGTTTTAAATGGCCCGCAATCTTCTTGGACATTTATCGGACAGTCTTTTCCATCATTTGGGTATTTGCCAAAGCTTGGTTCATTGAGCGCTCAATCAACTAGCTTTGCTTTTCAGATTTCTAATTACAACTCTTTTTATGAATATGAAATTTCTACCACCAGAGGTGTTTACGCAATTAGCTCTAGCGGAAAAGTCACAATCTCAAAATTACCTAAGGGTGGATCAGCTACCGTCACAGTTAAAACTAGTCGCGATGGAAATCCTGGCGCTAGCTCTAAAATTAGAGGTGTTGCCACTTTAACAATTTCAAATCCAAGTAGTTCAACCTCAGCCGTCCCAAATCCTGCCGGAGGTTCAAGTGATAAAACTGCAACCGTTACTCCTGACAAAGGTTCATCAGGAAACAAAACCATCATTTGTAAGGATAAAAAGGGTGTCAAGAAGTTTGTAACTGGCAAATCTCCAGTGTGTCCAAAAGGTTTTACAAAGCAATAAAAAATCGGCTGAGGTTGTTTACACAACATCAGCCGATTTAATTAGTTTAAGCTAGAGGAGACCCGTCAGCAGCTTTCAAGTTTCTGGTAACAATCAGAATAAAGTCAATGATTGCCCAGATTCCACAGCCACCCAAAGTTAACAATTTAGCAACGCCTAGGCCGGTATATCCTAGATAAAACCGATCTACACCCAAGCCTCCTAAGAAAAAGGAGAGCAGGACCGCTGTAGTGAAATCTTTCTGACCATTGTTGTTTTGAGACATAAACTTCCTTTCTGAGAGTTAGGTGAGGGTAGCATCGAATTAGCAGTTTTAATCTGCTAAATCACCACCGAATTAGGGTGATTATCCAGGAACCCACAAACAGGGCAACGATAGTTAATGTGAGCATCACTCGATTGTTAAGGTTGAGAATTTTCACTATGTAATTATTTAAACGCAGGTATGAATTTGGAAGAAAAATACTAGTTAACAGCAGCGCGGTGAGAGCAAAGGTTATTGGATTGTAAGTAAAAGAGGCCAAAAGATCTCCTTGGCTAAATGCTGCGACTGACCTAATTGATCCACAGCCCGGACATTGATGTCCAGTGATAGCCAGGATCGGGCATAAAACGCGACCATTCGTAAACCCATCGTTAATGAATGAAATTAAAGTGATGGCTAGAAAAATAACAACAGTCAACAATTTCTTCTGAGTAGAAGTAATTGAAAAGATCTTGGATGTAATTCCTGGCATCTCTTGCGTTTAGTAGTAGAGGCCTGCAGCTGCAAAAAAGTATATAAGCAAGAAAAATGAGGTAATGGCTCCAATGATTAATCCAGCAAGGGCCAGACCTTTACCTTTTTGGTTTGGATTTTTGCTAAATTGTCCAAGAGAAATAGCCGATAAGATTAAACCAATCGGAAATCCACAACCTATCATTGACAAAACAAACCCAGCTATTGCTAATCCATTTGTTGGTTGTGAGTTATAAACAGTGTTTTGTCCTGCGTAATTATTATTTACCGGAGCTTGGTAGGTTGGAGTACCAGCTGGGGCTCCACATTGGGTACAAAAATTTCGATCCATTTTTTGATGGTCAACATTGCAATTCATACCTTAAAGATATTTCAAAAAAGTTCTTATATCAACTCTCAACGCTGTAAACCGAAAAGAGCCTGCTATCGATTAATTCAGCCTAGCGTAACCCCAACTAAGCGTTGCAGCGATTGCTACCCAAAGTTGATAAGGGACCAAAAGCAGACCAATGCCTACTGATACCTTAAAGGCAATAATTAACAATGGAATAGTAAATACTGCAACTAAGGTTAAGGCAACGGATGCGGCCGATAAATTGTGCGGTGTATAAAATTGATAAGCCCAAGTTAAAGCGCAGGCAATACTTACCGCAAAAATACTTAGGTAGGTAATCACCCAACCAGTGCTAAGGCGCTGCGAGATATTTACCGCGACGACTCCTAAAACAATAAAGTTGTATGGCCAGATTATGCCGAAGATAAAATCTGGTGGCTGCCACTTAGGAGCATTTAAGGATCGATACCAATTATCACCAGTATTAACCCAAAGGCCAGAGCCGGTGACATAAATCAAGACCAGTGCAATTGCTGTAATTGAGCCAACCACTTTGATCATAAACCGACTCTATCCCACTTGTTCAACAGATAGGGAGTAAAGGACTACTGTCGGCAGCGGTTGCTAATTTTCTCTCCTAACTACTGCAAGGAGTGCCCATGTTTGAATTCCTATTCTTCTTCACTTTGATCTATCTATTTTTAAATCGCAAAAAGCGACGCAAGAAAAGCCTGGATACCGAACTGAAGGATCTGCTGGAATCCTCCAGTGATGCCACAGGCATTGCATTAGACATAAAGAACTACCTACTGCGTGTTTTAGATGATGATAAAAATGATCGAGAGAAATTTAGTGATCAACAGTTGGCCGAAGCGCAACGAATCTTTGATCGCGCCGGCCCCAGCTCACTCTTTTGGATGACAGAGATCGCAGCACAAATGACACTTCTTGCAACTGCGCAATTAAATGGAATTCCAACAAATGTGGGCACCGAGGTAAAAGAAGGGGCAACGCCGGAGGAGATAATTGATGCGGTGGTAAAGATTTAATTACAGCTCTTTGACCCGATCCTTAACAATATCCTGCAGCAATTTGGCATTTACTTTCCAATCAACCGGCACTTGGATAGTTTTCTTATTGGTCTTGTAATCAACCAATCGATCGGCAAATCGCGTTATTACCTTATCGCCCCATGGGCCGAGCAGAATATGATTTTTCAATACTGAAACACCCAGGATGTAATCCTCACCTAACTTAAGCATTGGATGATTCCAAGCGATCACAATCTCCATCTTGGGATGCTTTGCTTTAGCCGCTTTGAAAATTGCTTTTACAGTTTTCTTCTTTATTGGATCAAATGGTGCAAGGTATTGATCAAGAGTGTTAAATCTCTTTGCACTCTTTGACCCACGTGTATACATAACTAAGGCGTTGGCATGGGCTTGTGAAAATCCGTGGTTTTCTCGAAGAAATGCAATCTGCTCTGGGTACTTCTTGCCAGCAACCCGTTCCATCTGCTTAAACCAATGCGCCATTGGCATGCCATGTTTTTTCTCAATAGATGGGAAGTGGGATTTACGATCACCGGTCGCCATATCAATATCTTAACCTTTGGTTATAGTTTGCGCATGCTTGGTGGAATAAATAATGCTTTGTTTCTTCAAAGCCTTGGCGGATTTCTAGCCCTGCTTGTCTTTATTCCATTACTGCGTTGGACCTTTGACTCACCATCGGTAAAGGCTGAGCGAGTGCGGCGAAGAGAGATAAAGAAATCTCTTCGCCGACTTAAACGCAAGTAATTAAACTGGGATTAAAGTATTTGCAAATATTTGCCAAGCCAGCGCCGATTTAGCAAGCAGTGACAAGGTGATGTAGGTGCGCTCACCATTTAGGTAATTGCTCCACTTGCCAACCTTCTTGTATTGCAGCCACTGCACAAGTGCAAATGAGTTAAAGAATAGG
>CAEZTV010000003.1_pt1 | contig 14645 bp, 13 predicted proteins | sample 7264311 | NCBI WGS metagenome assembly CAEZTV01 (sample SAMEA6813813, study PRJEB35770) | uncultured Actinomycetes bacterium | biome: Freshwater; feature: Freshwater reservoir; material: water | place: Czech Republic | collected 2017-08-18 | depth 0.5m m | reverse complement strand
TGGACCAACCTGTCACTATGTAATGGGTGGCGTTGAGGTTGATCCAGATACTGCAGCAGCAGTTGGTGTTCCAGGATTATTTGCTGCTGGTGAGGTTGCTGGTGGCATGCACGGTTCAAACCGTCTTGGTGGTAACTCACTCTCAGATCTTCTTGTATTTGGTCGTCGTGCTGGCATGGGTGCAGCAAATTATGTAAAGAGTGCTCCTGCGGCAAAGGTTTCAGATGAATCTATTAAACGTGCTGCTGAAAAGATTCAAGCACCATTTGATCGCACCGGTGGCGAGAATCCATATGCACTGCATGAGCAACTACAAGAGTTAACCCAAAACCTAGTTGGCATCATTCGCACCAAAGCTGAATTGCAAGAGGCGATTGAAAAGATCGCTGATATCCGTAAGAGAATTGAAAATGTATCTGTATCGGGTGATCGTCAATTTAACCCAGGCTTTCACCTCTCATTTGATCTAGACAACATGTTGTTAATCGCCGAGAGCACCGCTAAATCAGCAATTGTCCGCGAAGAGTCTCGCGGCGGTCATACCCGCGATGATTTCCCAGGCATGAATCCAAAGTGGCGCCAGGTAAATAACATCTCCTCCTTTACCGGCAAAGAGATTGTGGTTAAACAACAAACTCTGCCAGATATGCCAGCAGAACTATTTGAACTCTTTGATCCACATGAGCTAGAGAAGTACATGACACCAGAGGAAATGACGAAAGGTGGAGCCAAATAATGACCCGCAAAATCAAGATGCGCATTTGGCGCGGCAATAGTGAAACTGGCTCCCTGCAAGATGTCTCTGTAGATGCCAACGAAGGCGAAGTAGTTTTAGATGTAATTCATCGCGTGCAGGCAACCCAAATGGGAGATCTAGCTGTTCGCTGGAACTGTAAAGCTGGTAAGTGCGGATCATGTTCCGTTGAAATTAATGGTAAACCACGTCTTGCATGTATGACTCAGATGGCTAATTTTGCAGAGGATGAAACCATTACCGTCACACCACTTCGTGCATTCCCGGTAATTAAAGATTTAGTTACCGATGTTTCATTTAACTACAAGAAGGCGATGGAGATTCCATCATTTGAGCCGCCAGCTGATCTAAAGCCTGGTGAGGCCCGTATGCAGCAAATTGATGTTGAGCGCTCACAAGAGTTCCGTAAATGTATTGAATGCTTCCTTTGCCAAGATACCTGCCATGTTATCCGTGATCATGAAGAGAATAAGAAATCATTTGCTGGTCCACGCTTCTTTATCCGCATTGCAGAGCTTGATATGCACCCACTTGATATCTTGCGCAATCGCAAGCAAAAGGCGCAAGAGGAGCACGGTCTTGGCATGTGTAACATTACAAAGTGCTGTACTGAGGTTTGCCCAGAACATATTCGCATTACCGATAACGCAATCATCCCAATGAAGGAGCGTGTGGTAGATGTTAAGTACGATCCAGTTCGCTGGCTTGGTTCTAAGATTCGCCGCCGCGAAGAGGTTCTGTAATAGATGCGATTACTTGTTCGCTTAATAGCTAGCGCTCTAGCTTTTTGGGCAGCAACCGCTTTAATCTTTGGCATCACTGTAAATGGCGGCGCTTGGTCATATCTTTGGGTCGCACTTTTGTTTGGCCTAATCAATGGCCTAATTGGTTCACTTCTTAAATTATTTACACTCCCAGCAATCCTGCTTACCTTTGGCTTATTCTCATTTGTAATTAACGCTGCGATGTTGATGTTAACTGCCAGGTGGAGTGAAAGGCTTGATGTAACTAACTTCTGGTCGGCACTGGGCGCTTCTCTAATAATCTCAATTATTTCTACCTTGCTTGTTTCAATCTTTAAAAAATCAAAGATTTAAACCTTTAAATTACTTAAGCAGACGAGCCATATACGCCTCAACCTCATCAGGGTGGCGAGGAAGAGCATTACTTAATATCTTTGCACCACTTTGCGTAACCAAAATATCATCTTCGATTCTCACACCAATTCCGCGGTACTCAGGTGGAAACAATGTGTCATCAGGTTGAATATAAAAACCAGGCTCTACCGTCAAGATCATCCCTGGCTCTAGAACCGCATCGGCATACTGCTCTTTCCGCGCATGTGCACAATCATGAACATCTATTCCTAAATGGTGACCACTGCCATGAAACTGCCATCTGCGATGCAATCCCTTATCTGACTGCAATGACTCCTCAGCTGTAATTGGTAATACGCCTAAGGACTCTGCACCCTTTGCAATCTCAACCATGCAAGCGTTATGAAAATCCTTAAATTTAGCCCCTGGCTTAACCGCCGCAATTCCAGCTTGCTGCGCCTTGTAAACAATCATATAAATTTGTCGCTGCGCTTCAGTGAACTTTCCATTAACCGGAAATGTCCTAGTGATATCTGCGGTGTAATGTGATTCAACCTCAACACCAGCATCAATTAAAATTAAATCTCCTGGCAATACATCCCCATCATTTTTTATCCAATGCAAGACACATGCATGCGCACCAGAGGCGACAATGCTTGGATACCCATTGTCATTTCCTTCAAGTCGTGCCCGACCATAAAACGCACCCTCAATTACTCGCTCACCGCGTGCTACAGATGTTGCCGCCGGGAAAACTCGCACCATATCTGCAAAACCGCGCACCGTGGCATCAATCGCTTTTTGCATCTCATCAATCTCATACTGATCCTTAACCATCCTCTCGACAGAGGTAAAGTTTAAAAACTCCTTCTCCTCTTCAGTGCGTTCAGTAACCAACTTATCTATCTCAGCATCTTGATTGCGAATAATCAGCGAATCTTTTTTGTCACTTAAAAACTCAGCGATATCCTCAATCTGCTTTACCCTAATTCCATACTTGTTTTCACTCTCTTGCAATGTCATCCGGCGACCAATCCAAAACTCGCCATATCTAGTATTGCGATAAAACTCATCACTATTTCTAGGTGATCTTGGATGAATAAATAACAGCGCTTCATGCCCTGAAGAAGTTGGCTCCATTACAAAAACTGAATCTGGTACACAATCACTTGCCACAATTCCTGTATACCAACTGAAGGCAGAGTGGGCACGGAATTGGTAATCACTGTCATTACTTCTAACCTTTAATGAGCCGGCTGGAAAAATTAATCGCATACCTGGATACTTTTTAGATAAACTATCTCTTCTAATCTTTGTAAAAGCAATTGATTTATGTGGTGTTACCGATTCAAGTGGCGAATCTGCCCATCCTGTTTTCATGAACTCTGACATTGCATCTGCAATTGGAATTTCATGAGTGCGGCTTTCGGCCACCTTTTCGTTGTTGTTTGCAGGGTTTGTAGCGGATGTGCTCATACAAATAGCATAGTTTGAATCAAGTCTTCACTCAATACCTCTTTAGACTAGTATAATTTAAGTGCATCAAGTCACCTAAGTTGGGGAACAGTATTGAAAATATTTGTAGAGGGAGTACAAACGTTTTTTCTAAATGGTCTAGCTGCCACTGCTAACAATTTCGGGCTGGAGATAACTAATGACAAAAACAGCGCAGAATTAATAATTAAGGTTGATCCGCCGAAAAATACCAAAATTGATAATTCAAGAGATGTTGTTATCCTGGCAGAACCGGAGGTGGTACGACCCGATTTGTACTCTCTTAAATTTCTAGAATCAACCAAATACATTCTGCCGTTAGGAAAGTATCGAGCAAACAGGCTGAATCTAAAGTATTTTATAAACTGGCCAGTCGAATTACCTAAATACAAGAGAGCTGAGAAAACCAAGAACCAGAAAATAGCAATTGTTAACGAACACAAATTTTCATCATCCGCTAGAAGTAAATATGGCTTGAGAAGAGCAGTTGTTAAACACTTCGAGACTAATTTTCCAGGCAAATTGGATTTATATGGCGTCGAATGGAAAGTGAATAGACAAACCGAGATGAAAAGAAGATTATTTGCACTGAGAAATCACAAGTCTATAGCTAGTATTGATTTTACTGAGACTTTTTCTGATTTGTGGCGAACCTACAAATCGTGTGTTAGCCATATGCATCAAGATTGTGAGCTGTTGTCAGAATATACTGCAAGCATCTGTATCGAAAACGACAATGATTACATAAGTGAAAAAGTGTGGAAATCGCTGTATGCAGGATGTCCAGTTATATATGTCGGTCCAGACTTAGTTTATGATCAAAATCTAAAGAATTGCGTAATAGTTGCCAATGACAATTTGGATTCTATTGTTCGTGCATTTGAAAAATTCGACTCTGGGTTATTCGAAGAGTACTCTTTAAAAGGTCTAGACTTCGTACATTCTATAAATTTTGAGGAGTATTCGCTAGAAGCCAAAACTCGAGAGTTTTATTCAAACCTTACTTCACTTCTCAAAATTTAACTTGTGAGTGCATCAATCGATTCATCGATTATCTGAAATGAATTTCTAGTAACTTTCCAGTCTGGGAACCTTTTTTCGAATCTACTTAAATCAGAAATCCACCACTTATGGTCTCCAACTCTAGGCTTTTCTATCAAGTCAAAATCTAATTCATATCCGATTTTTTTCAAATAATTAATTGCCTCTAAAATTGAAATATTTGAGTATTTTCCCCCACCTAGGTTAAAAACCTCACTCACACCAGGGTTAGAGAAAATCTCCCAAAAAGCATTTGCTACATCTCTGCTGTGTAAGTTATCTCTAACTTGTTTACCTTTGTATCCGTAAATCGTATAGCGCTTCTTTGTAACTGCACATTTAACTAAATATGAAAGAAAACCGTGCAACTCAGCGCCTTGATGAGTTGGCCCTGATAGACATCCACCACGCAGGCATGTAGTCTTCATCCCAAAATAGCGTCCATATTCTTGAGTAAGCAGATCAGCTGATAGTTTATTCACTCCAAATAAGCTATGGAGTGATTGATCAATAGGGAAAGATTCACTAATGCCCAGGCTTTTATATTCATAACTCTCATCAGGAATGTACCTAGTTTCCGACTCCGAATAGCGTAGCAAATTTGGTCTATCTCCATAAACCTTGTTTGTACTCATGTAGATAAAAACAGCTTCTTCACAAAATTGCCTAGTGCTTTCCAACATATTCAAAGTACCTAAGGAATTGACTTGAAAATCAAGAATTGGATCTTTCGTGGCCCAATCATGCGAAGGTTGGGCGGCAGCATGAATTACCAATTTAATTGATCCGCCAAACTTTGAAAATATACTTTGTAAGGATTCAATATCTCTAATGTCAACATCATAATGTTTGTAATTAGAATATTGACCTTCAAGTTCCTTCCTAACCTTACTCGTATCTCCGTCACTTCCAAAAAATTTAAACCTAAAATTATTATCAATCCCAACTACGTCAAAACCCTTTTCACAAAAAAATCTAGTGGCCTCATTTCCAATTAGTCCACTGCTCCCTGAAATGATTACTATGCTCATACTCCTAAGATACCAATAACTGGTCAGATATTAGGTATATCTAAAATTTATGGGAGAATTGAGTGTGCGAGAAAATATAGTCAATAAATTCATAGATGCAATTGATCCTTTCCTGGATAAAATTGAAACAGTTGCTGTTATTGGTGCTAGCAATAGCGATCCAGAAATTATTGAACTTAAAAAGAAGAAAAATTTTGAATTAACAACTTACGGCATAGATGCTGAAGCGGACCATCAATTGGATTTAAATATACAGACAGAATCTAAAATCAAATACGATTTAATTTTGTGCTCACAGGTGCTTGAGCATTTATATGATGTTAAAAGCGGCTTAGTAAATTTGGTAAATTTGATGGATAAAGACTCTCTTCTTTGGATAGGCTGCCCAGCAAGCAACATGTCTCACGGGTCTCCATATTATTTCTCTGCAGGATATCAACCGGAGTTAATTACTAAGTTAGCTGAAGGATTATCTTTACAATCCATAGTCTACGGAAGGGTAGGAACGAAAAGAAATTATTTCATGATACACGCTTTACGAATATGGCCAACCACTGAAGAACTGATTCACCCAATAATTAAATATAATTTTTCAAGATTGCCAAAAAATTCTAAACTCAATGCCTTGCGCTATCTCAGAGATTTGCCAGGAAGAATTTATGCGAGTTTGATCGAAAATAAAATTTCAAATAAAGTAGAATATGCATCTGAAACTTTTGTTTGGTTAAAGAAATAAAAAACTCCTTGGAGGCAAAATGAGAATAGAATCTAATGGTGTTTTTTACTGGAAAACTTTAGCAGAAAACGATACTCGGGGGAATTTTACAAAAATTATTTCTGATTCACAGGTGGAGGTTTTACCAGAATTTAATGTTTTAGATTTTTTTAGTAGCATCTCAAGGGCAAATGTTATACGGGGAATGCATTTACAGATTGGTGAATTTGCCAGCAATCGAATCATTTATGTTCAAACAGGTAAAATTATAGATGTTTTATTGGATTTGAATGGCAATTCCAAGAATCCAATTATTCTCTCTGAAATATTAGGTCCAAATGAAGAGTTTGATTCCATTTATGTTCCTGCTGGCATTGCACATGGTTTTAAAGCTATTCAACAATCAAGCGTTACCTACTTGGCTGATAAGAAATATTCAACTGCTCACGATAAAGGAATAAAGTTTGATTCATTTGGCTTTAACTGGAATTGCGAAAAACCCATTATCAGTATTAGGGATATAAATTTGCCAAAACTTGTAGATTTTCGAATATGAGAATTTTACTTGTTGGAGGAACAGGTTTTATCGGATCGAGACTATTTAAAACTTTAGTTTCTGAAGGGTTTCAAGTAGTTGTTGCAAGTAGAAATCCCAATCATAGCCAAATCAAAATTAACCCTTGGGAAGCATTAGAAATCAAGCCTAATTCTTTTGACTTAGTTATAAATGCAGCAGGTAAATATGGGCTCAAGGATGATGTCGAGGAAAAGAAGTCAACAATAGAAGCTAATATTGGAATTGCGACAAGCATAGGTCGTTCCACGCATTTGATAAATAAAGGTGTGATAAATTTGAGTTCCTATTTTGAGTTAGCGAATTCATATTCTAAAGTCGGTAATAGCTATTATGTTAGATCTAAAACCTTGTGCAACGATTTTTTAGAACAATGGTGTGCCATAAACCAGAAGTATTATTCGAGAATTGTATTATTTGATAATTATGATAAAGATATTTCAAGGAGAAAATTTCTTGACCAATTATTAATGGCGTCTTTATCAGGGAGTACATTGGACGTTAAGAACACCGAAAACGTAATAAATCTACTCAGTTTGCGCGCGATTTGCGAATCCATATCGAAGGTGTCTAGTTCTTACAAGACCTTGGATCCTCAAGTTGGCCGAATAGAGCTTAAGAACTCGGACACATACAGAATTTCTGAATTAATTGATAAAGTCGAATCAATTTCAGGACAGAATTTGGCAATCGTTAATCGTAATGAAGATATAGATTTAGATCTTCAAAAAGTTATTTTCCAAAAAAATCATAACCAGGTAGAAATACATGAAAATATCGATAACTACTTACGATTTATGCTAAAAAAAGGCTCATAAAATCGTATGTTTTGTTTCACCAAAAGACAATGTAAACTTATCGTTGAGGAGACGTCGCATAGCCCGGTCTAGTGCGCCTCACTGCTAATGAGGTTTTCCCGAAAGGGAAACGGAGGTTCAAATCCTCTCGTCTCCGCCAGTTAAATTAAGTTAAGCAATAATAAGGAGAACCATTGCCAACCTATAAAGTTGCAATAGTTGGTGCAGGGCCTGCTGGTTACTTCACAGCGCAGGCACTTCAAAACTCTCAAACTGATGATCTATCTTTTCAAATCGACATGATTGAAAGGCTTCCAACCCCCTGGGGATTGGTAAGAAGTGGTGTGGCACCCGATCATCCAAAGATCAAAACAGTTGCAAAGGTTTTTGAAAAAATTGCAAAAGAACCAAACTTCAAATTATTTGCAAATGTAGAGGTTGGTAAAGATGTTTCAATTAAAGAGCTGCGTGAAAAGTATGACGCAGTTGTTCTCTCAACTGGCTCTGCAATTGGTAGGAAGTTAGGCATTCCTGGCGAAGATTTACCAAACTCATTATCGGCAGCACAATTTGTTCCTTGGTATAACGCCCACCCTGATTACACCGAGGTAGAGGTTGATTTATCAGGCGATATCGCAGTGGTGATTGGTACTGGAAATGTTGCTATGGATGTAGCTCGTATGCTTGCACTAGATCCAACTGAACTTGATCCTACCGACATCGCTACACATGCCCTAGCCAAATTACATCAAAGCAATATTCGCACCGTCTTTATTTGTGGTCGCCGTGGGCCAGAGCACGCCTCCTTCACTGCACCAGAGCTTCGGGATCTACCGAAGTTAGAAGAGACCGATGTATATATCGATCTAAATGAGATTGAGAAAGCACAAGTACGTGTTGAGGCAGCTGGGGAGGTAGAGAAAGAGTTAAGAAATAATCTAGAAGCAATGCGATTAATTGCAGAGCACGAGAAAAAAGGCGTTGATCGAAAATTAGAGATTAAGTTCTTAGCTATACCACTTGAGATAAAGGGAAATTGCAAGGTAGAAGAGGTGGTCTTCGGTATTAATCAGGTTGAGGCAGATGACAAGATAACCTCAACTAATAAAACATTTTCTGTTAAATGCGGTTTAGTAATTACGGCAATCGGTTACGAGGTTGGTGAATTTGCTGGGGTGCCAGTTGAAAATGGTCGAATTACAAATATTGGTGGCAAAGTTGAACACAATCTTTATGTTGTTGGTTGGGCTAAACGCGGACCAAATGGCGTGATTGGCACAAATAAGAGTGATGCTGCTGATGTAGTGGATCTTTTAATCTCAGAATTAAAAGAACCAAAAAATACAAATGGTCTCTTAGATTTATTGAAATCAGGTCATGAAGTAATCGATCAAGCAGGTTGGGAGAAGATCAACGCTTCAGAGATCCTCTCTGGTGAACCACATGGAAAGCCACGCATAAAAGAGGTCGATTGGAAAGTATTGGTAAGTTTGGGACGAGCCTGATAAATCGCTAGACTTCGGCTGGCTTCAAAAATTGCGCCCGTAGCTCAACGGATAGAGCATCTGACTACGGATCAGAAGGTTTGGGGTTCGAATCCCTACGGGCGCACCAGTTAGCTTGAACGAAAAACTGAACTTCTAATCTGGCACCCTGATTCTCTACAGTTTATCTCGACACTTAGGAGATAAAATGTTAATCAAGAGCCCCAATTACCCGCTGGGCTCCATATATGCGCATCCGATGACATTTCTGGATCACCATTTTCATCATAAACAATCCGCAAGTTCACCGTAGATTGATTATCGTCTAGGTCAAATAAAGTGAAATTTGGGGAAGTAACGTAAGAGTCTTTCCAATATTTTTTAGTTATTGGTTCGTAATAAACATAATAAATCGTTAGTGAGTAATGTTTCGATTTTGCTTTTATTGGAGCGGACATCGATCCAGTGCATTTGATGCTTATTGAAAATTCATCTTCACCAAACTCGTTTTCACGCCAAATTCCAGAAATAACGGTCGATTTACTTTTTATAGTTTTATTAGAAGTTGTTCCCATTAAAGTTCTACTGGCACTAAAAATGGACATTTGCGAAAAACCAAATCTATTGGCGCACCAATTATTTGCTTCTTTCTTTAAAACTATGTTACTTACCGGTTTGCCAGGCATAAATCTTGAGTTTGGTTCAAATATTTCTTCGAATACTGGACTTGTCCATTTAAGAGTTATAGTCCGTAAATTAGAAGCTGTAGAAACGGATTCAAAGCTCACAAAAATAAACACTAGTACTGAGACAAGTCCTCGATTCAGAATTACTTTTTTGTTTTCCATCCATAAATTTTAGATCATTTCAAACAATTATGGAGTATTTACCCTCAAAATAACTAAGGATACAAAGATTGAATTTCCAATTTGGCCGATTTGTAGTCGGATAAATGGGTAAGTAAATCAGAACCCCAGAGAGGTAATAGTTCAGATTCGCTGGCTTGCAACATATCGATAGACGTGGGACTCGAATTCACGTGACCACGACATAATGCTTATTCAATCATTTCTTTAAAGAATTTGAAAACTAGAGCGATCTTTTTTATAAAACTTAGAACCTTTAATTTTCCACAATGAATGGTATATAAAAGGAATAACTTCTTCTACGACATAATCTTTAATGCCTGAATATTCACTTTTGTAGATCAGATAATGTAAGCCTGAAAATTGCATTAACCGCCTAGTTATATATTGCCTTCTATTGATTAAATCGGATTCAATCGTGGAATCTACACTGGATTCAAAAGTCATCCAGGGAAAAATCAATTTAAAGTTAACACTTTTTGCCCAGCTTGGCCAGTCAGGTGCTCCTACTAGTTTTCTAGAATCAAGCGCAACTTGTGCCGCCTTATAATTAATTAAATATGCAGATGTTCCTGACCCAATAAGCCTAGGACCAAACTCAAACAAGTTGTAATCAACGGAATCTGATGGAACTTTCGATTTTAGAACCAACCTAGATCCGCGGGAGAATAATTGAATAATGGTAGCTGAAGCTTCTTGCGTACCAACAACTTCCATAATTACATCCTCATTAAAATTTGATAACGATGCATCTTCCTCAAGTATCAAAGCCCAATCAATTTTGTTTTCAACAACAATTTCATAGACTTTTCTATGACTTAATCCACAACCTATAGCCCCAGGTGAAATTCTATAACCAAGGCGTGCGTAACAACCGCGCAAACTAACGCTATCTTGGATCTCTTCATCGGTTAAATTTTTACCAACCACTGCTTCAATAGTTTCGTAAACTAACTGTTTGCTCTTTAATTGTTCAATAAGGTAAAGAACGCGCTCTGATCCAGGCATGGCTATGATGAAAATAGGGATAAATCGCATACTGAATTATAATGATGTATATCTCTAATTCCAAAAACCGCAACGCGAAAACAACCGTTATCTATTTGTGAGACAATCTACCGTGAACAAATTAAAAGCAAAATTCACTCAAAAAAGAAACTTCAGAAAAATTCTAAATCACGACTTGAAAAAAAATATAGAAATACTTGAATCTCGTATTTTTAAGCACAGCAAATTGCAAAATGGTAAAGTAATAGTTTGCGAAGATAACTTAAAATTACTTCAATCTTGCGTCAAATCTGGAAGTTGGAAAAAAAGTAGAATAAGTAAAATTTTTAGTCCTAGAACACATGTCTGGAAATCAAAAAAAACTCCCTATTTCCCAGACCTCAGTAACCTTGTAAAAAACATAGGTTTTAATACTGAATTAATCACTTCGGTAAATCTTTTAGAGATTAACAACGCAGAGATTTTTATGAAAAAAACAAATAATCTTTCGCTTAACATGTATAACGGTAGTATTAGAAGTTCCACGAAACCCGCTGAATTGAAATCAGCATTTTATCTGGATTTGAAAGGCAGTGAAAGTTTTCAACATTTCATATCTGAAACCTTGCCTGTGATCACACTAGCTAGGGAAAGCTTAATTGAGAATCCACAGATTCCAATCATTATTAAGCAACCCATCGCTGGGTTTAAAGCACAAAAGCATCTAATCGAACGCCTTGGGATTGTAAACTCCATTGTATTTTCTGATTCATATGAGATATTAACTGTAGAAAAACTGCAACTATTGGATTTTAAACCTTTCAATGCTCTGTATGCAATGCCACAAGAACCTTATAAACTTGCACATCAATTAATCGAATCAAGTTATAAAAGCAACAATGAGAATACTCAAGACAAAATAGTTTTTTTCGTCAGGGATGAAAAATTGAGAAATATAATCAATTTACAATTTGTTATGGACAAATTGGATAGTTTTGCTAAATCTCTAAACCTCAAAACTGTTTACTTAAATCCTAGCTTGTACACAACCTCTGAAGTAGAAAGTATCTTAAGAAGTGCCAAAATAGTTTTTGGAGTCCATGGTGGAGCTAATTACAACATGTTATTTGCTCCAGCCTCGGCAGTATTTGTTGAGTTCTTACCGATTTATGCAACGGACTCAGTTCAGCATTTAGTACTAAGTTTTGGTCAAACATATTTTCCATTTGCGATTCCATTCAGTAAGGGCGATAAGGCTATATTGTTAACCGCAACTGACCTAGAATTGATATTCGAAAAACTTACCAACCAAGTTAGTTTTCTTGGCGATTCTACTTAACGGCTATCAGCGATACACCTGTGTAAAACAAATTATTCTTGCGCGACTGATATTGTCCTATAAGATTTACTAAACTAAGGTATATAAACAGTATCAAAGTTAACGGCAGACAAATTAAACAAAACAGAAAAAAAGGAAACCCAAGTAATAATCGAATTAAATATTTTCTTTTCAGATAAACTCCTAGGACAGAGTTCAAATGATTCAAATACCAGTACAAGAGATTATGTTGACTTAAAGTTAGCCGGTTTCCAATTTTGGTCACAGTAATCGCAGTAAAACCAGCCTTCTTTGTTAGATGAGATAGCCCATTGGTAGTAAACCTGAAGTAATCATGTGGAGTACCATGTTCTTGGTACAAGAAATTAGTTTGCAATACCAGCATTCCGCCTTTCTTCAATATGCGCTCCGCTTCCTGAATTGATTTCATTGGACTATTCAAGTGCTCCAGCACGGAAAATGATAAAACTATATCGGTTGAATTAGATTCAAAAGGTAGGCTTTCGTCTACTAAAGTGAAGTCTTGCTTAGGGAAATGACTGCTGTCCTTAACATCTCCTCCCAAGTAAGTAAAGTTATTGTTTTCGAATTCTTTCTTTGGCCATTGACTGCCAGATCCAACATCGATAACTTTACTCATGGAATTACTCTGAGTTGAGCGGTTTGCTCGCGAGATATCACTGACTAGTTTATGTTGACTATATGTATATGGATCCAACATCTTTACAATTTTTGTATTCTTCAAATTATCATTAACAATTGGGTAAAATAATGAGTAATAAAAAAGTTTAAATACCTTTATTTTAGAAATCTTTTTTCGCATCTTAAAATTTTACCATTTCTTACTTGATATCATTTAGGTCTTTCATATTCGCAATCTGTATTTGTAGGCCTGTTGAATCCCAGGCATCAAATCCTGACACCACCATTCCATTTTCAATTCGATCTATGCTCACGCCATCTACTGCAACCTTATTTCCAGTTGCCGCTTGCCCTAAGTACTCACCTTTGTGGGTTCCAGTCAGATGCCATCTGGTAACAACAGTGTTTCCTTCAGCAACAATCTCTTCGACTGCAAAATTAATATCTGGAAATGCTTCGCGCCATTTGCGCCACTGCAATCTAAATGACTCTCTTCCAACTCCAAATTTAGGATCATTGCCAGCTGCATTCTCTGCAATAAAACGATCTATCGCTGATTCATCTCCTTGATTCCAAATTTGTTCGAAAAAATCTCTGGCTAATTGTTTGTTTTTCTCTAGATCAGGCATAGAACTAACTTTATGGGGTGTTTGAATAAGTAGCAAGCCTGATTGAGCAAGTAAGATTTAACAATGCGTGCAGCAATCAGGTTTAACCAAACAGTGGTGAGAAAATAAGCGATGCTAGTTAAAGAGGTACTTGCACATAAGTATGTAAAACGGCTGTTTATCGCCAGATTTATCTCTAATTATGGGAACGGCCTAGGGCCAATTGCAATCGCCTTTGGTGTGTTAGCTCTGCCAACTGGTTCGGCAAATTTACTTGGAATAGCGCTGGGTTCAACCGCTGCCTGTTTCTTAATTATGGCGCCATTTGGCGGCGTGATTGCAGATAAGTATGGAAGAGCAAGAATGGTTGGCATAACAGATATGCTCGCCGGAATTATTCTGTTTGTACAGGTTTACTTTTTTGCAATTAATAATGTTCCTTTAATCGTATTGATTTTAGTGAATGGATTCTTTGGTGCGATGTGGGGAATTTTCTGGCCAGCCTTTACTGGAGTCTTACCAGCTATTTTGCCCGAGGAGGCGTTACAAAAAGGAAATGCAATAAATGCATTGGTATCAAACTCTGGCATGATTCTTGGCGCAGCTTCTGCTGGTTTGTTAGTGAGTGGTTTTGGTGCCGCCACGGCACTTGCAATTGATGCCATCTCATTCTTTATTGCCGGTTTACTTGTTTTCACCTTTCGCCATATGACACCACGAGCAGAGGTAACTGAAAATACAATCTTGGATGATCTGCGTCATGGCTGGCAGGTCTTTAAATCATTCCGCTGGATCGTAGTAATCGTTATCTCATTCTCTTTTATTGTTATGTGTTGGGCAGCAGCAGAGAGTGTTTTGGGTCCACTTATAGCACTTGAACACTTTGATGGTCCGAAATCCTGGTCAATTGTGATTACCGCTGAATCAATTGGTTTGATTGTTGGCGCCCTTCTTGCCTTAAAGATTAAGCCGAAATTTCCGATGCGTTTTCTAATGCTCTCCTCATTCACAATCACTTTTTACATTTGGACAATGGCCAAACCACAATCATTGGCATTAATTGCATTTGGTGCATTTCTATTTGGCATAACCTTGGATCTTTGGGGCACTTTGTGGAACACGGCGTTGCAACGAAAGGTGCCACGGGATTCACTTTCAAGAGTTTCAGCATTTGATGCGATGGGTTCAATGATCTTTAAGCCGGTTGGGCTGGCGA
>CAEZTV010000002.1_pt1 | contig 26812 bp, 28 predicted proteins | sample 7264311 | NCBI WGS metagenome assembly CAEZTV01 (sample SAMEA6813813, study PRJEB35770) | uncultured Actinomycetes bacterium | biome: Freshwater; feature: Freshwater reservoir; material: water | place: Czech Republic | collected 2017-08-18 | depth 0.5m m | reverse complement strand
TGAATGTTTAATCTAACCAATCGGTTGTATTGAATGATTACATACACAACCAGCAAAAGCACCAAGAGAATTGCAACTAATGACATGTCCATGGTTATACGATATCAAAATAGCCTTAACGCTATTGATCCTGAGAATTCTTAGAGTTGATAGTCAGCCACTTCTGCTTTCGGACGTACCCAGACTCAAATGAACCTTTAGATGGGGCCGACGGTAGTATTTCGGCTGTTAAAGGAGTTTGAAGATGAGATTTGTCTATCCACCGCCAACCGATGGAAAACCATTTCGACTTAGCATGGGACTAAGAGAGTTAAATGTGGCAAATTGGTTTGAGGCCGGCCCCGATCTGGCCGATCAGCTAAAAGAGCGCGACAGAATTACTGTTGAAGACAGAGATCAAATATTTCAACAGATACCTGGGCATGACGTGGGTGTTGATTACTTTGCGAAGAAAATAGTTGAAAATCTACTTGAGTTTCACCCTGCTTACTCATTGACTGGGAGCGTTCTGCGTAATGAAGGATTGAATATCGAAGTTGACCTGGAAGGTGATCACCCTTTTATGCAATTATCTAAAGTAATTGCAGAGGATCTATGTTTATTGCATTATGAGAAGAGTTTGTGGAGATTAGTTGTCGGTGTTGTTATTTTTCCTTCACGCTGGAACCTGAAGGAAAAAATTGGAAAGAGTATGGATCAAATTCATACACCTGTTCCTGGTTATAAAACTCAACTTCAACCATTTATCACCGACAGTTTCAATAAAATCAAACCAGAGCGGCCAGTTTGGCGTAAAAATTGGTCACTTCATGAAAGCGATTTACTGCATGAACCATTTTTCAAAGAAGTTCCAGCAGTTATCGATAAATTCTGGTGGCGTACGGAGCGGCAAACTTTAACCGCTTCCTCAGATTCTAAATACTTGTTGTTCACAATCCGAAACCGCACTGAACCGTTCTCTTGGTTGAAAGAGGATCCCCAGGCCGCTGCTAATTTTGCAGCTACGCTAGCAACGCTCACACCAGAAATGTTGGAGTATAAGCATTTAGTTAGTACACGTGATCAACTGTTGGATTATTTGAAACTACAGTAATCGATGATGCTGATTTCACGTTCAACCCACTTCTAGGCCGTATGCTAGGTAAATGAGTACACAGCGACCGGATGCAAAAACCATTTCTGAGTTTCTATCTTCTCGAAGAAGTACGCGCGACTTTTTGCCCAAGCCAGTACCCCAAGAGATTATTGATCAAATTCTTACTGATGCCTTGACCGCGCCTAGTTGGTCTAACACTCGGCCATTTAAAGTCGCTGTCGCTACTACTGATGTACGCGATCGAATCAGTAATGAGTTCTTAAGTAGATGGGGCGCCTTATCAAAGATTATGCGCAAGGGAATTAAAAATAAACTGCCTCTACTATTCTCACGTTACGGTCTGCCAACTAGCAATCGAAGCATTGTTAAACCATACGTTGCAGAGTTAAGGCCTAGAGCTACTCGGGTAGGAAAAGATCTGTATGAAGTATTTGGAGTTAAGCGTGGCGATCGTGAAGGAAGAGATAAGCAGTGGGGCAGAAATTACTCATTCTTTGGCGCACCTGTTGAGTTATTCATTTATATTCACAAGAGCCTTCATATCTACGCCGCGTCCGATGCGGGTCTGATGATGCAGAATTTAATGTTGTCTGCGCATGCTCATGGCCTTGGCAGTTGTGCGCAAGGGGCGGTAAATATTTGGGATGATGTTATTCGTAAAGAGTTTGAGATCCCTAAGGATTACCGCTTGCTATGTGGCCTAGCCTTGGGTTATCCAAGTGATGACAAAGTGAACTCCTTCAGGGCAAATCGGATTGGTATTGATGAATTGTTGTTTAAGAAAAAACAAAAGAATTAAATTCACTTACCTTACTAATTAAAGAGAAATCACTTAAATCTCTTAGCGAAGGTTCGATAGCCAGAAATCAAGAGAATATATGCAGGAAATATCAGCAGTACTGATTGCGCCATCATTTTTGAGTTTGAATTTATATCAACTCCATAATTCCAGGATAGATAAGTTAAATTCAGAAGATACACAATTGAAAATGGCAAGGTAAATCTTCTTAAGAATTTTACTCGGGTTATATGTGGTACTTTGAAGTTAGTTAGTGAAAGCAAGGCAAAAATTAGGGTATAAAAAAATATCTCATTGGAAGAAACTTCCAAAAGAATAAAGGATGGAATGACTAGATTCCAAGAGCCTGGAAAACCATTAAACCAGTGGTCCTCGGTCTCTTGATCACGCCTAGCAAACCACAGTGCTGAAGTTAAAAGTATTAATCCAATTAAAGCTGCCTCTAAATTATTGGGTAATAAATCTACTGAAGCCAAAAAGGCAACCGGAACGATTACGCAGGTAACGTAATCCACAACAAGATCCAGAACTGCACCATCTATCTTGAGCACATGGATCTTTATATCAATTCGCCTGGCCAGAGGTCCATCTATTCCATCAATGATTTGGCATAAAAGAAGCCAAAGTAATCCATCGCGAACTCTGCCATCAATAACTGCTTGCAAAGCTAGCATGGCAAAAATAACTCCACTTGCAGTAAAAATGTGAAGCGCCCAACCAGCGCGAACTAATTTTTTATTTGCAGATGCGTTCAAAGTTTCACCATGAATTTTTGCAAATCAGGATTAGGTGGATTATTGGCTAATCTTTGTTGAATATTCATGAGATTAAAGTAGGTTAGAATCCATTCATGGAACAAATCGCCACGATATCTGCACTCACATTTGGCGCTCAGGCCTTTGTCACCCTATTTGTAATCCTGGACCCACCTGGTGCAACTCCGATATTTCTTGCCTTAACAGCTGGCGAGAGTGAGAAACGCAAACGAAGAATGGCTTGGCAGGGCGCATTTATCTCCCTGGCAGTAATCGTCTCCTTCGCTATTTTCGGTAACGCGCTTTTAGGATACTTAAACATCTCATTTGCTTCGCTACAGGGTGCTGGCGGATTGCTGCTTCTGATAACCGCACTTGGTTTGCTTACAGGTTATGCGCCCGAAGAAAAATCTGGCACAAGCCGAAATGTTGCACTTGTACCACTTGGCACTCCCCTACTTGCAGGGCCTGGCGCAATTGTTACAACGATGCTCTTTGTTCAAGATTCAAAGGACTGGGGGCAGGTCAGCGCTTTATTTATCGCAATCATTGTCGTTCACATTCTTATTGGTTTAACTCTGATGTACTCCACAAAGATTTTATCTTTGATTAAAGAGGCTGGCGTAGATTTGCTTGCAAAGATTGCTGGATTACTGCTAGCCGCTATTGCAGTCGAGATGATTGTTGCATCAATTAAGGCGTACTTCTTCTAGAGGTTTTGTCAGTCGTCTGTAATAGAGTAATGATGTGAGTACAGCATTAAGTGAAACAACTTTTGTAATTGTTGATTTAGAAACTACTGGCCCGTCCCCAAAAACTGGTAGTGCAATAACTGAAATTGGTGCCGTTAAGGTAAAAGGCGGAGCTGTACAAGATCACTTTGAAACATTTGTGAATCCGCTACTGGCTATACCGCAATACATAACAGATTTAACCGGGATTACCGATCTTATGTTGGCTAATGCACCAATAATTGATGATGTTCTACCAAGTTTTTTTGAGTTCATCGGTGACCACAACGAGGTAATCTTGGTTGCACACAATGCTCCATTTGATCTCTCATTTTTGAAAAGTGCTGCACTTGCAATTGATCTCTCTTGGCCAAATTTTCGCACCCTAGATACCGTTGTAGTTGCTCGACAAGTACTCACCCCAGATGAAGTACCTAATTGCAAATTATCTACACTGGCCCAATTTTTTGGCACACTTGTTGATCCAAACCACAGAGCGCTAGATGATGCAAAAGCAACGACTGAAGTTTTGCACGGATTACTTGAAAGATTAGGCAGTATGAAAATAGATACTGATCTTAAATTACTTGAGTTTACAAAAAAGGCTAAACGAACTCAGAGTAAAAAATTTTATGGTCAAAGCTCTACCTAGAGCTGGCAATCTGATTACTTAACTCAACCCAATTTTTTAGTACAGAGGTAGCGGCTCCAGAATCAATTGCTTGATTTGCCATCACATACGCGTTGGCAATTTGGGTTTGCAATGAGAGGTGAAAATCCCCTTTAAATGCTGCAATTGCAAAGGCAGCATTTAACGCAACAGCATCTCGCGGGGCACCAGCTTTTCCAGCAAAAATTTCATTAGTTACCGCAGCATTAAATTGCGCATCACCACCACTTAATTCCTTTAATGACGCTCTTGAAATTCCGATATCAGCAGGGTCAAATCTCTCTATTTTCACACCATCACTGCTTACCTGATAAACAGTGCTTGCACCAGATAAAGAGATCTCATCCAAGCCATCATCACCACGAAAGATAAAGCCCTCTTTACCTTGCTGCGCAACGACCTGTGAAATCAACGGAAGTAACTCCGCCTTGGCCACACCAATTGCAGCAGCCTTTGGTTTAGCGGGGTTAGACAATGGCCCCAAGATATTAAAAATTGTGGGAACACCCATTTCCTTACGTGCCAGCGCGGCATGCTTCATTGAGGAGTGAAAAATTGGTGCAAAGCAAAAACCGATACCAATCTTTGCAACAGTTTTTGCAACCTCCTCGCCAGATAAATCAATTCTTACTCCTAAGGCCTCCAGCAAATCGGCTGATCCAGATTTTGATGATGCCGCCCGATTACCATGTTTTACAACGCGCGCACCCGCTGCGTTTGTGATGATTGCTGCGGTGGTTGAAATATTGATGGTGTTTGCGCCATCTCCACCAGTTCCAACTGTGTCGACTGCCCGTTCTGAAATATTTATCGGCAAAGATTTCTCGTACATCTGATCTACAAGTGCGATAACTTCGGCTGCGGTTTCACCCTTCTCTTTCAATGCGAGAAGAAATTTTTTTATATAAGAGATCTCTGCTTGGCCAGTTAAAATCTGATTCATTGCCCATGTAACTTGTGTATTACTTAAATCCTTGTGTTCAGCGAGCGCAGTTAAGATCTCTTCCCAACTCATTGAAATTAATTAACAGTTGTATTCGCAGGGCTTGTTGAATTAACTTGAGCTGCATTTAAAATCGATGCGCACTTTTTAGCCAGATTAAACGGATCAATTGGATGTGTAATCATGCCCTCTGCTCTGGACCAGGTTGCCAGCCAATTATCATCTGCCCTACCTGTAATCAGAAGGACTGGAGGGCAGTTAAAAACTTCATCTTTAAGTTGTCTAGCGACTCCCATTCCGCCCTCAGGAACTGCTTCGCCATCTAATATAAAAAGATCAACCTTTTTCTTGCTATCCACGTAAAGTCGCAAGGCGCTGGCGGTGGCAAATTCATTAATTTCCTTAATCGAAATATCATCTGAAATCGCCTTGCCCAACGCTGAACGAACACTCTCTCGTACTGTTGAATCATCAGAGTAAAGGGCGATACTTACGGCCCTGTCGGTTTTCATACAGGTAATCCTACCTTTGAAGAGTTGCCAAGTTTGGGTGATCAGTTTCACCCAAAAGTAAGGCCTTGGAGCAACCCCCCGATGAAGCCAATCGCCTGTATTTCGGGAATAATGAACTCCATGACAACCTATGCCGGATCTGTAAATAGGGTCAATCGCCCAAATATGGTTGCAGTTGGCACCATAGTTTGGCTCTCATCTGAGTTAATGTTCTTTGCAGCACTCTTTGCAATGTATTTCACTACGCGTGCTGTGCAGGGGCCGCAAGTTTGGGCAGAAGCAACAGCAATGTTGGATATTCCATTTGCTGCCGCTAACACCACAATTTTAGTTCTCTCCTCAATTACATGTCAGTTTGGTGTTTTTGCAGCAGAGCGTTTTCAAGCGCGAAGAACGGGAAGCTTGCGTGAAGTATCCAAATGGGGAATGCGTGAGTGGTTTGCTCTTACCTTCTTAATGGGCGCAATCTTTATTGGTGGTCAGGTTTATGAGTATGCGCATTTGGTTTCAGAGGGCGTAACTCTTTCCTCTAGTGCTTATGGCTCCGTCTTCTATATAACTACAGGCTTCCACGGCTTACATGTGACAGGTGGCTTAATTGCATTTTTAGTTGTTCTGATCAGAGTATTTAAAGCTCAAAAATTTGGACACTCACAAGCCACTATGGCAATTGTTGTCTCTTATTACTGGCACTTCGTCGACATTGTTTGGATCGCTCTTTTTTCTGCGATCTATCTGGTTAAGTAGGGCGGCAATATGAAATTCTTATCTAAGTATCGCCGGCACAAGTTCGCCACACCAATGCTACTTGTAATTGCCTTATCAACTTTAGGATTTACATTTTCTGCAGCTACTGCATCACCGGCCAAGTCAGAGTTATCAGCAAGTGCAAAATCAACTTTGATTGCCGAAGGTAAAGAGATTTTTCTTAAAGGATGTTCATCATGTCATGGATTAAATGCTGAAGGAGCAAGCATTGCGCCATCACTTATTGGAGTTGGTGCAGCTTCTGTAGATTTTCAGGTAGGAACAGGTCGCATGCCAATGGCTGATATGAGTCAACAAGCAATGCGTAAAGCACCTCTTTACACAGAGGAGGAAACAGCCGCACTTGCTGCCTATGTTGCAACTCTTGCTCCCGGCCCTGCCAGTATTACAAATGAGGAAATAACATGGGAACGAGATGGAAGTACCGCTGATGGTGGTGAATTATTTAGAAACAACTGCGCGATGTGTCATAACTTTGCTGGCCAAGGCGGCGCACTGACTAAAGGAAAGTATGCGCCAACAGTGATGGGCGTAGAACCAAAACATATCTATGAAGCGATGATTACCGGACCACAAGCGATGCCAGTTTTCTCTGATAAAACAATTACTCCGCAGGAGAAGTTATCGATTATTAAGTGGATTAAATCTGCTGAATCAGAGCCAAATCTAGGTGGCGCCTCACTCGGCAGAGTTGGTCCCGTAACTGAAGGTTTACTAGTTTGGACATTTGGCTTGGGATTACTTGTTGCTATATCTGTCTGGCTAACGGCGAAATCTAGATAAGGTTCAAATTAAATATGAGTAATGAGATAGCCCCACTTTCAGATCCTGGTTTACCAGCCCACGTACACCGTAAAGCAGATACTGACCCAGTTGCTGAAAAGCGAGCCGAGCAACAAGTAGCAGTTCTATTTCTAATATCCGCATTTGGCACCATTTTATTTATCTACTCATATCTCTTCATTGATACTGAAATTTTCTTCTTCCTGCCAGTGATGGGTGATACCAACGCGCACCAACTAGGACTTGGTATGGGTCTGGCAATTGCATTATTGGGCATTGGCTTTGGCGCAGTTCACTGGGCAAAGACTTTAATGTCTGACACTGAAGTTGTCGCAGAACGTCATGAAATGCGCTCTGAAGATTCTGACAGAGATGCATTTGTTTCCAGCGTTAAGGAAAGAGCTGAAGTTGCAGGATTAGGCAGAAGATCATTGATTAAAAGAACTCTGGGTTTGTCTGTTGGATTAGTTGGAATTTCACCAATCCTTTTGCTGGGTGACTTAGGCCCGATGCCAGGTAAATCTTTGGAAGAAACCAATTGGCGCAGAGGAACTCGATTAGTAACTGATCCAGGTGATCGACCAATTAAGCCTGCCGATCTTGAAGTTGGCGCAGTAGCCCAAGTACTTCCAGAGCTTCGGCCAGGACAAAAGAGAATTTTGAATGACATTGCCAAAGATGCGGTTCTATTAATCAGATTGCGCACAGAAGAGTTCCAGTTAGACGCCGAAAGGTTGTCTTGGACTTATGAAGGAATCATCGCCTTCTCAAAAATTTGTTCACACATGGGTTGCGCTGTTGCGTTGTATGAACAAACAACTAAACATTTGCTTTGCCCATGTCATCAATCCACCTTTGATGTTACAAGAGCAGCAAAGGTTATTTTTGGCCCATCTGCCAGACCACTTCCGCAATTAGCAATCACAGTAGATACAGATGGATATTTAGTTGCTCAACAACCATTTAATGAAGCAGTCGGACCTAGTTACTGGGAGAGATCATGAGTGCAAGAGAGCGCGTAGCCGGAAACGTTGCCAACTACGTAGATGAGCGAACTGGCTCAGCTAAGTGGCTGAAGAAGAATCTCAATAAGGTATTCCCCGACCACTGGTCATTCATGCTAGGTGAGATTGCCCTTTACTCTTTCGTAATTCTTCTTTTATCTGGCACATTTCTTACCTTTTGGTTTGACCCTTCAATGGAGCATGTGGTCTATAAGGGCAATTATCAACCACTAAAAGATGTAGAGATGTCTGCTGCTTATGCATCTGCTCTAAATATTTCATTTGATGTTCGTGGTGGCTTATTGATGCGCCAGATCCATCACTGGGCCGCTTTAATCTTTATGGCCGCAATTGTGGTCCACCTACTTCGCGTATTCTTCACAGGAGCATTTAGAAAGCCACGTGAGTTCAACTGGATCCTAGGAATAGGTTTACTAACACTTGGAATTGTTGAAGGATTTTTAGGTTACTCATTACCAGATGATTTACTTTCTGGAACTGGCGTACGTATCGCGCATGCGATTATCCAGGCGATACCGGTAGTTGGCACATACCTTTCATTTTTTGCCTTTGGTGGCGCCTTCCCTAGTGAAATGTTTATTCCACGCATTTACGTTGTACATATACTGTTGATTCCAGGAATCATGCTGGCCTTAATCACAGTGCACTTAATGCTTGTTTGGTACCAGAAGCACACTCAATATCCTGGTCCTGGTCGAACTGAAAAGAATGTAGTTGGCTATCCATTAATGCCGGTATACATGGCAAAAGCTGGCGGCTTCTTCTTTATCGTCTTTGGTATTACCGCATTGCTAGGTGCAACCGCCTCTATTAACCCTATTTGGCTTTATGGGCCATATACACCCGGACAAGTTTCGGCAGGATCTCAACCAGATTGGTACATGGGTTGGCTTGATGGTCTTGTGCGAATGGCTCCGCCTTGGGAAACCTACGCCTTTGGTTACACAGTTTCTTGGAATATTTTAATACCCGGTTTGATTGTTCCAGGAATTATTTTTACAGGAATGGCGCTGTATCCATTTATTGAAAGCTGGCTAACTGGAGACAAGCGCGAACACCACATTTTAGATCGTCCTAGAAATGTTCCTAACCGAACTGCGCTAGGTGCTATGTCATTAACATTTATGATCGTAGCTTTGATTAATGGTGGTAATGATTTAATTGCAACACATTTTGACCTTTCGATCAACCAAATTATGTGGGGAACGCGAATCGGCATAATTGTGTTGCCACCACTGGCATTTGTTATTACAAAACGCATCTGCCTTTCTCTGCAACGTGCTGATCGCGAGCTAGTGCTACATGGTCGCGAAACTGGTCGTCTGGTGATGTTGCCACATGGTGAGTTTGTGGAAGTTCACGAGGAACTAACGCCAGAAAAGAAATGGTTGCTGACTCAACACGAGCAAGCCGCTCCGATCGAGCTTGAATTAGTTGATCAAGCTGGCGTGCGTAATCCAAAATCTTTCCGAGCCAAGCTACAGGCAAGATTTAGCGCGGCTAATGCAGAGTCAGTTGCAAAACCAACGGCGCAAGATCTTAAACAGTTAGAGAATGAGCACCACTAAATTAAACTGTTTTTTAAGGGGAGATAGTTGAGCAAATCTTAAGCCTCAACTATCTCCTTTAATTTAACCAAACTTTTACCCATGGCTTTTGGCACCCAATTCTGTGGATTTCTTCTCTTAATGATCCACAATCCCCTAGCGGTTCTTGCATCCCAGCTCTCGGTGACCTGCGTTGAGTTCTCATCAATCTCGTGTAACTCATAACGCCAAACATTGTGAAGTAAATGCTGCCAAGCGATGGATTGGTTCTCTTTAAACTCAATTACCTGATTGCTGATGACATATGGGATTCCTTGCTTCATTCGCATCCCAAACTTTGCACCAAGGGATAATCTTGCAGGTCCTGCAATTGCGCCTTTGACCATTCCAGAACCATCCATTAATGAATGATTTTTAGGCTGGGCAATAAAATCAAATATCTCTTTCGCACCCTTATTAATTACTAATTGAGCCTTATAAAAATACAACTCACCTGTATCAATTATTTCTGCTCGCAAAACTACTCCTTACAAAATGTTAGTGATTGGAGTTTGAAGGTTTGTCATACTCTAAAACAAAGCCAATTGTTGTGAAAAGCAAAATACCTGCAGCTATCAAAGTAACCCACCAGCCAATAATTAATCCAACACCGACGGCAGTCATTGCCAACGCAACTGGAAGTGGCCACCAAGAGTGTGGTGAGAAAAAGCCCATCTCACCCGCTCGATCCGCAATCTCACCCGCCTGATTATCTTCAGGTAGAACTCCCCCAGATCTGCGATCAGTAAACCAAAGGTAGAAGCCAACAATGAAGGCAAGACCTGCGCTTAATCCAATAGCTGTAATGCCAACTGCTTCCCCACCAATTTGCCAATACAAAATTGCCGTTAGGAAATAAAAAAGCGCAAGACCGTTAAATAATTGCCAACCAACCTTCATTAACGTTTGCTCGTCTCTGCCATATGAGGATGGTGAAGATCAAATGCTGGTCGCTCACTTCTAATTCTCGGCATAGATGTGAAGTTGTGACGAGGTGGTGGGCAAGAGGTTGCCCATTCAAGGGATCCGCCATAGCCCCAAGGATCATCAACTGTTACCTTTGGCGCATTTCTGGTTTGCCAAATATTTATGAAGAATGGAATCATCGAAAGGGCTAATAATCCTGATCCAACAGTTGAAATCATATTCATGCCGGTAAATCCATCAGAGGCGAGGTAATCTGCGTATCGACGAGGGAAACCTTTAATTCCAAGCCAGTGTTGAATTAAAAATGTGGTGTGGAAACCAAAGAACAGTGTCCAGAAATGAATTTTGCCTAAACGTTCATCAAGCATGCGGCCAGTGAATTTAGGCCACCAGAAGTAGAAGCCTGCAAACATCGCAAAAACCACGGTGCCAAATAAAACGTAATGGAAATGCGCAACCACAAAATAGGAAGCAGAAACCGCAAAGTTAAGTGGTGGGCTAGCCAAGATAACCCCAGTTAAGCCACCAAATAAGAAGGTGATTAAAAATCCCATGACAAATAGCATCGGTGTATCAAATGAAATCGATCCGCGCCACATTGTGCCGATCCAATTCACAAATTTTACGCCGGTAGGTATTCCGATTAAAAATGTCATGAAGGAGAAGAAAGGCAGCAGTACCTGTCCGCTGGCATACATATGGTGCGCCCAAACAGAAACAGAAAGGGCAGAGATTGCGATAGTGGCAGCTATTAATCCCTTATAACCAAAGATTGGCTTGCGACTAAACACCGGCAAGATTTCAGTAGCAATTCCAAAAAATGGCAGAGCTAGGATGTAAACCTCGGGGTGACCAAAGAACCAAAAGAGGTGTTGCCACAGCATGGCTCCGCCATTAGCTGGATCAAAAATTAAACTGCCAAACAATCGATCAGATTCAAGTGCTAGAAATGCAGCAGCAAGAGCTGGGAAAGCAAGTAAGACGAGGATCGAGGTAAGCAGAACATTCCAGGTGAAGATAGACATTCGAAACATTGTCATTCCTGGTGCCCGCATTGTGAAGATAGTTGTAATGAAATTTACACCGCCAAGAATTGTTCCAATACCGCTGATTGCTAAGCCCATCAGCCAAAGATCTGCGCCTATTCCTGGTGAGTATTGTGAATTAGATAAAGGTGCATATGCCGTCCAACCAAAAGAGGCTGCGCCACCCGGCGTTAAGAAACCAATGAATGCCATAGTGCCACCAAATGAGTAAAGCCAGTATGACAACATATTCAATCTTGGGAATGCAACATCAGCAGCGCCGATTTGCAGCGGCATAATTACATTGGCAAAACCAACAAATAATGGTGTTGCAAACATCAGTAACATGATTGTTCCGTGCATAGTAAACACTTGGTTGTACTGCTCGTTGCTTAAGAATTGCATGCCTGGTCGGGTTAACTCTGCTCGCAGAGCCATTGCCAAAATTCCACCAATTAAGAACCACACAAATGAGGTAATTAGATAAAGGTAGCCAATAGTTTTGTGATCAGTTGAGGTGATAAATTTTACAAACAACTTGCCCTTACTCGTGGGTGCTGCTGGCATTTTTTGCAGCGTAGGCCGCGGAGCGTAAGTTGTCATGAGGTTGCCGCCTTATCTATCTCTATTTGATTTAAATTTCGCAAGGATTGAATATAAGACTCGTATTCAGCCGGCGTTACTACCTTAACGCTAAACAACATCTGAGAGTGATTTCTTCCGCACAAAATATTGCATCTACCTGGGTAGGTTCCTAATTTGTTTGGTGTGAATTCAAGGTAATTCTCTACACCAGGCAAATTTTGCATTTGGATCATAAATGCTGGAATCCAAAAACCATGGACTACATCATTTGAATTAATTGTAAATTTAACCTTTTCCCCTTGAGGCAGATACAAAGTAGGTGGCTGGGCTGGAGTTCCAGTTACTGAAGCTGCTGGGAAATCCCCTGCCTCTTTATAGGTAAATTGCCAAGACCATTGAAAACCATTTACATCGATAATGTGTGAGACTTGAGAATCCGGCGATACTTTAACGATTTTGCTCTCTTTTACTACTGTGAAGTAAAACAGAACCGCCACAATTAAAAACGGAATGATAATAAAGGTGATTTCAATAAAATTATTCTCATGAGTTTGCTTTGGAAACTCTTCATCTTTCTTACGATGAAAAAATACTGGCCATAAAATCAGTACCAGTGTCACAACTCCAACAACGCCCGCTGCAATCCAAGCGCCTTGCCAAAGTGATAGCGATTCATCGTTTACGCTTGTTATGCCTGGTTCAAAACCCAATCCGGAGATTTCATCAGATGAGCAACCTGTTAAAAAAAGGCTTCCAAACAACCCAACGATAATCTTTTTTAGGTGGCCCGGACGCATAGGGTAAGGATAACCTTGTGCCCGAGTTCGTTCTCTCCGGGAAGGTAGCGTGCAGCGGGTGGTTCGTATCACAAGCGGGTTTCAGCAAGAAGCACCTCTGGATTTAGCCGCCGAGAAAATTATTACCCAAGTTTTTCACCAAGGTTGGCCAGATCCAGGAAAGATAAATGCAGATTCGCGCCAGAGCGCTCTTTTATTAAATGAGGCTCGAAATACCTTTGCCAAATTCCTGCAGGTGCGAAATGATGAAATTGAATTTCTGGGTGAGGTGAATTTAGGTTTTCATCTTGGAATATCTGGCCTTTTAAAACTCGGTAATCAACTTTTTATTAGTGAAATTGATAAGCAGGAGATCTTTGCAGTTGGTGATAATTATCAAATGGGTGGTGGAGTACTCAATAAAGTTCGCGTCAGTGAAAATGGAGTAATTACAAATTTTGATTCAACGAGTCAGGATGTTATCTGTTGGCAGGTGGCAAATGGTGAAACTGGAATCATCGCTCAAAATGCACCAACCGGCTCTAAAGTATTTGCAGATTGCACTGCTAGCGGCGTTGATCACCTTCCTGATTTCACTTATGACACAGCGCTCTTTGATAGCAGAAGTTGGTACGGACCAGCTGGCTTAGGAATTTTGATTATAAAAGATGGCGCACAGTGGCGTAATCCACTGCCCCACAATGATCAGCAGAAAACTCCCAACTCTTTCTCTGTACCACTTGCTCTAGCAAGTGCTGTCGCATTAGAAAACTACATGACAAAGCGGCAAGCTAACGCGGGTTACCGAGAAGTGGTTTTGAACATTTTAGATGCTGCAAAGATCTCTTATTACACTCCCAGCGCAACTAACTTTCTGCCCAAGTATCTAAGTTTAGTTTTTGCAGATTTAGAGGCGGATCGACTAGTACTAGAGCTAGAGGATCAAGGTTTTGCAGTTGATTCTGGATCGGCCTGTAAATCAGCCGATATGGCGCCAAGCCATGTTCTGCATGCAATGGGAGCTAAGACAACCGGAAATATAAGAATCACATTTCATCTAAATACAACGGCGCAACAAGTGAAAGAATTGGCTCAAGCCATAATAGTTACAGTTAATAAATTACGAGCAGTTTAATTAGCTCTGTAAGTTCACAACTAAATGTTGTGAGATCTCATCGGCCGGCCCATCCCCATATGCATTTCTAAATCTCTCTAAAAAATCCTTTTTAGTGAATTTGTATTCCTGGGTTCCAGTTGTTTCCAAACAGTATGTGGCCAACATTGAACCCAATTGCGCACATCTTTCATGACTTAAACCCCATGAAAGACCAGCGATAAATCCTGAACGAAAATTATCTCCAACACCGGTTGGGTCAACCTTTGAATCCTCTTTTGGCACAGATACGTAAATCGTCTCTTTGCCATGCTCCTCTATCTGCGCACCCTTTGATCCGAGGGTCACAACTCGAACTTGTACCCGATCAAATAATTGACGATCAGTCCAACCAGTCTTTTGGATAGCAAGTGCTAGTTCGTATTCATTTAAAAATAAATATTTAGCACCATCAATTAATTGAGCAATCTCTTCACCACTCATGCGCGCCATTTGCTGTGATGGATCAGCTGCAACTGGAATCTTCAAACGTCGTGCCATATCGCTGTAACGCATCATCGCTTCTGGATCATCGGGTGAGATAACAAGCAGGTCAAACTGCCCTGTCTTTGCAATGATCGGGGCTAACTCAATATTTCTTGCCTCACTCATTGCGCCAGGGAAAAATGATGCAATCTGATTTAACTCAGTATCGGTAGTCACCATGAAGGTTGCGGTATGCAATTTCTCTGAGACTAAAACGTGCGAGGTATCTACGCCATGACGATTTAACCAGGCCTGGTAGTCGACCCAATCTTTACCAACTGCAGCTATCAGGATTGGATTTAAGCCAAGTGCACCCATGCCAAAAGAAATATTTGCACCGCAGCCACCGCGACGAATTTCTAAGGTATCAACTAGAAAAGATAGAGAAACCTTTGCTAGAGAGCCGGCAACTAATGAGTCCGTAAATTTTCCATTAAAGCTCATGATGTGATCGCCACCCACGGAGCCAGCAATAGCAACTCTCATATTAAATTAATTTTTATTGTTTGGAAAATTAATTAAAAGAATCACCACATGCACATGAACCACCGGCATTTGGATTATCGATAGTAAAACCTTGTTTTTGAATAGTGTCTACAAAATCAATGGAGGCACCCATTAGATAAGGAGTACTCATCTTGTCGGTTACAACTTTGACCGCTCCGAATTGAGTAATTGTGTCGCCATCAAGGGCGCGATCATCAAAGTAAAGTTGGTAACGCAAACCTGAACATCCACCAGGCTGAACAGCGACTCGCAGGGCTAAATCATCCCGGCCTTCTTGTCCTAGCAATGCGGCAACCTTTTCAGCTGCAACTGGTGTCAACGAAATCCCTGCTGATGTAATTTTTACATCTGTAGCTGGTGATGCATCTGTGCTCATCTTGATCCATTTCTATCTGTTTGATCTAACCTATATCTAAGCGATATCTAACCGATTACTGCCCCTAGATTTTTCTACTTGGGTTTTTCTACTTGGGCAAGGTTACTAGTGAATCAAGATAAATGTCTCCTTGAAAGCCTGGAGCCTTTAGGATTGTGACATGAGTTTGACGGAACTACTTTTACTTGGCCAGGAGCGCGATCCAAAAAGCGAGCGTGGCGTCTCATGTGATGGGCAATTGCCATCTGCCAGTGATCCAAAATTGGTAGAACGAGCCATCAAAGCTCGCGCCGTCCTTGGTGATCAGGTAATGATTTTGGGACATCATTACCAACGAGATGAAGTAATTGATTTCGCTGATATCCGCGGCGACTCTTTTAAGTTGGCGCAAGCTGCTGCAGACAACCCTGATGCAAATTACATCATTTTCTGTGGAGTTCACTTCATGGCAGAAAGTGCTGATATTTTAACTAGTCCTTCGCAGCAAGTAATTCTGCCCGATCTTTCAGCAGGTTGTTCGATGGCAGATATGGCAACAGCAGCGCAAGTAAATGAATGCTGGGCGCAACTTGAAAAACTTGACTTAGGTAAGAAAACAATTCCTATTACTTATATGAACTCTTCCGCTGCAATTAAGGCATTTACCGGGAAAAATGGCGGTGCGGTCTGTACCTCATCAAATGCAGAACGTGCGATGAAGTGGGCATTTGAGAAGGCAGAGAAAGTTTTATTTCTCCCCGATCAACATCTAGGCAGAAATACCGCTGTTTTAAAATTAGGTTTGACCCTTGATGATTGTGTTGTTTGGAACCCATGGAAAAGCAATGGTGGATTAAGTGAAGAGCAAATTCAAAAAGCCAAGGTTATTTTGTGGCGTGGGCATTGCTCAGTTCATGGCAGATTTACCTTGGACAACATTAAAGATGCTCGCAGTAAATTAGCTGGAGTGAAAATACTTGTCCATCCTGAATGCCAACATGATGTCGTAGCTGCGGCCGATGTTGTTGGCAGCACAGAGATGATTATTCAAACTGTGAAGCAATCACCAGCAGGTTCAAGTTGGGCTATTGGTACTGAGTTGAACTTAGTACAACGTTTGGCAAATGAGAATCCTGAGAAAAATGTGATATTCCTTGATAAAACAATCTGTTATTGCAGCACTATGAATCGAATTGATTTACCGCATCTAGTTTGGGCAATGGAGTCCTTGGTCTCTGGCAAAGTAGTGAACCAAATCTCGGTCGCCCCCGACACAGCCATGCATGCAAAAGTTGCGCTAGATCGAATGTTGGCTCTACCTTAGCCGCATGAGCAAAGCTGAGGACAAAAAAAGCGTAGGTAAAAAAGGTAAGCCAACTCCGAAACGCAAAGTGGCAGAGGCTAAGAGCAAGAATTCAATTCTCTCACCTAATGCATCCTCCTCTGATAAGAAAAAATTAAAAGAGCAGTCTCGCGCTCGGCGTTTGGAATCACGTGCTGCATTTATGCGAGGTGAAGAGAGTGCTCTACCACCTCGAGATAAAGGACCCGCTAAGAGATTTATACGAAATTATGTTGATAGCCGACGCACGATCTCTGAGTATTTTTTGGTTTTGATTATGGTTGTTTTATTTCTAACAATCATTCCAAACCCAACGATTCAAATCTTTGCTATCGCTGTGATGTACTCTGCAATGCTTTACGCAGCAGTTGATGGATTCTTATTGGGTCGCAGAATGAAGAAATTAATCGCTTTAAAATTCCCTGATCAGTCCCTGCGCGGTGTAGGCATGTACGCCTGGATGCGATCCACTCAAATGCGCAGATTAAGAGCACCTGCACCACAGGTAAAGGTTGGCGATAAAGTTATTTAAGCCCGAGGTTTAGGTGAGATTGTCTTACTTGGATCTAGCTCTGCCACGCTGCCAATCGCCTGATCTATCTCATTCATTATCGATTGATCCAACTTAACCCCACTGGCTTTTACATTCTCTTTGATCTGAGCAGGTTTGGTTGCACCAATAATTGCACTTGAAACATTTGGATTTTGCAATACCCATGCAATTGCTAGCTGCGCTGGTGTTAAATCAACCTTCTTAGCAATTGGTACCAACTTCTGGACTGCAGTAAGTACCTCATCAGTCATAAATCTTGAAATCATATTTGCGCCACCTTTTTTATCAGTAGCCCTTGATCCAGCTGGTGCTTTCTTGCCTGGCAAATACTTACCCGTTAATACACCTTGTCCGATTGGCGACCAAACTACCTGACCAATCCCTTCTTTCTCTGAAAGTGGAATAACAGCTGGCTCAATTACTCGCCACAGCAGTGAATATTGTGGTTGGCTGGAAACAAAACGGTTATATCCTTTTGCATCCTGAATCTTTAATGCTGCTGCAATTTGCTCGGCATTCCACTCTGAGAATCCGATGTAGTGAACTTTGCCCTGCCGAATCAGATCATCAAATGCGCTGAGTGTCTCTTCTAAAGGAGTTTCATAATCAAAACGATGCGCCTGATAAAGATCGATGTAATCAGTTTTCAATCTCTTCAGGGAGGCATTACATGATTCAAAAATATGCTTACGAGAAAGGCCGCGATCATTTTTTCCAGTGCCCGTAGGCCAATAAACTTTGGTAAACAACTCATAACCTTCGCGGCGATAACCTTTTAGCGCTTTACCTAGTACAGACTCTGCTTTTGTCCCGGCGTAAACATCTGCGGTGTCATAGCTTGTGATCCCTTGGTTAAACGCCTCTTTTACACATTTGATTGCTGCTTCAGCCTCAACTTGTGAACCGTGGGTAATCCAGTTTCCGTAGGTAATCTCAGATACATACATTCCAGTACTGCCAAGTCGTCTATGTTCCATATTTGAACCTTACTTTATAAATGGATTAGCGCAATGTCTGAAGTCCAATAAGGTCACCAGCAGGCGTGGCTGATTGTCTACCCCGTTTTTTGACCTAGGATATGGCTTGCCTGTCTAAAGCAAGGTAAAAAGTAAATACAGAAGCAAATAGCAATAAAGGTTGAAAGATAGGGGAAGTCGGTGCAAATCCGACGCTGACCCGCAACCGTGAAAATCAAATTAGCAAAATTTGATTTAAGTCGGATTACCTACTTTCTTCTTGTCATATCCAACCGTCGAGGATTACGGTGCGGAGAAACTCATTGGCTTGAGTCTCTTTAGCTCTCGTAAGACTCTCATCCAAGAGAGGCTTTACATGAACAGATTAAGTACAAAAAGAAATCAGCGACTTCGTATTTCACTCGTTGTCATCATCACCGCCCTATCCCCACTTACCTTAATTAATTCAGCTTCAGCTGATAAGGGATATCGATATTGGGGCTATTTTCAAGCTGCGCCAGGAAGTAATAACTGGGTTGCAGCGATGACTGGTCCAACCGTAGAACTTAAAGATGGCGCGGTAGAAGGTCACTCATTCAGCATTAGTAATGCAGATGTTCCTGCAGTTGCACCAAGTACTAGCGCTGATTTTGCAAGCTTGTGTGCAAATACTCCAGCTGCGGCCGGCAAGATCAGAGTTGGTTTAGTAATTAATTTTGGCGACACCACCTTCGCCCCCGCTGGCGAGGTACCACCGAAAACAATATCTAGTTGCGCATTGGTAAAATCTGGTGCAACCGGTGTTGATGTACTTAATACTGCAGTCACTGTACGAAATGATAGCAGCGGCTTACTTTGTGGGATAGAAGGTTATCCGGCTTCAGAGTGTGCGCCAGAGGTTGATATGCCAACTGCGAAAGCGGTTGCAATTAATGAAAATGAAATTAATCCAGCCTCGGCGGATGAGTTTAGTTTTGCACCAACACTCGCTGTGGCACTAGCAGCATTATTTGGAATTCTGCTGACAGTAGCCATCAAAAAGCGTAAGCAACTTTAATTAACTTCTACAGCGCTTAAAGAGTAGAGTTGAAATGAATTCAGCGACCTGGTGGATTTGGTCTATCGCGCTGGCAGCAGCAGCTCTTCGGGGTGGTGAGAATCTGATTGTGATGATCACCATCCTGATCTTTATATTTGTGGTTGCCAAACGCGGCACAGACACTTTGTGGGGTAGTTCCTTTAAATTTGCATTACAACTGGCCCTTTTGGCCGTTGTAGTTAGATTTATCTTTGCCGTAATAATCGGAACTTATCTACCAGGTAATGTTGTTTTCACGCTACCCCAATTACAGATGCCCGAGTGGCTGGCCGGAGTACGAATTGGTGGTGAGGTTACAGAGCAACGACTCTTGTCTGTGCTCGATGAAAGTTTAACTTTTGCTCTGATCGTAATTGCTTTTGGCGCAGCGACCTCACTTTCATCACCAATTCAAATAATAAAGATGATGTCTAGCCGGCTCTATTTATTTGGTGTAACTCTAATAATTACAGTTTCAGTTTTACCTCAGATTCTTGCTTCCTATCAACGAATTAAAATGGCCCGAAAATTCCGTGGTGAGGAGAAGATATCCTTGAGAAATTTCAACAAAGTTCTAACCCCAGTTTTAGAGGAGAGCTTAGAAAGAGCCATAGATTTATCTGCGGCAATGGAGAGCAGAGGTTTTGGCTATAGCAAGAAGCCGACTTCATACCGAATTGAGAGATTTACCCTTCTAGATTATTTTGTCATTGCGTTGACTATTTACCTAGTGATCTTCTTGCCCACTCTAATTTCAACACTTGGATTTCTTCTATTGCTACCGATATTTACTATTTTCGCTTGTGTGCCACTCTTTTTAACTAAACCTATAGTGGTGAAAACATGATCTCATTTTCCAACGTCTCATTGGTGTATCCAAACTCCAGAAAGACAATCTTAGAAAACCTGACTTTTTCCGTTAATGAAAGTGAGTTAATTCTGATTATCGGTTTAACTGGCGCCGGTAAAAGTAGCTTTATGAAATTGATTAACGGTTTGATACCTCATCACACATCAGGAATTTTAAGTGGTGAAATAATCGTTGCTGGACAATCAATTAACCAACTTAAACCTGGCCAACTATCTGGAATTATCGGGATCGTCGGTCAAAATCCATTAAATGGTTTTGTAACTGATCAGGTTGAAGATGAGATTGCCTTTGGATTAGAAACTAATGGAATTGAACGATCGGTTATTCGGCGCAGAGTTGAAGAGGTTATTGATCTATTGGGTTTGCAGCCAATTCGAAAACGCAGCCTTTCTACTCTTTCCGGTGGTGAGCAACAAAGAGTAGCTATCGCTTCTGCTCTAGTAATGAATCCAAAAGTTTTAGTCCTTGATGAACCAACTAGTGCGCTAGATCCAGTAGCAGCTGAAGAGGTTTTAGCCATCATAAACAAACTAGTTCATGATCTTGGACTGACAGTAATAATGGCCGAACATAAGTTAGAGCGCGTTATACATTTTGTTGATCGAATTGTTTTGGTGCAAGGTGATGGCCAGGTTCAAACTGGAACACCACAAGAGATAATGAGTATCTCCGATATCAACCCACCAATCGTTAAGGTGGCTAAGCACCTAAATCTTGCGCAGTTGCCGCTCTCGGTTCGTGAGTTAAAAAGAGTTACCAGTAAATGGCAGTTTCCAATCAAGGCGTTGAAAAACTTCCAGATTGAAAAAACTGCTCCATCTGTAGAAGTAGTTGATCTTTCAGTTCAACTTTCAAACAAAACTGCACTAAATAAGGTAAATCTTCAATTCACCGCAGGTGAAATTGTTTCAGTAATGGGCAGAAATGGTGCCGGCAAAAGTACATTGCTAAGGACAATCGCTGGTGGCTCAAATCAATTCACTGGAAAGGTGAGGATCGCTGGTGGCGATGCCAGTAAATTAACCGGCAAAAATTTGGTAACTCTTGTTGGCTATGTGCCGCAAGAGCCGGCTGATCTTTTCTTCGGAAGCAGTGTTAAAAATGAGTGCGAGCACACCGATGAGCAGAATGAATTAGAACAGGGTTCTACAGAGAAAATTTTAATTGCTTTGTCGCCATCAATTAATGTGGATACTCATCCCAGAGATTTATCAGAAGGCCAAAAGCTAGTTTTAGCCCTTGCACTCGTTCTGGTAACTAAACCGAAGATATTAATACTGGATGAACCAACGAGAGGACTTGATTACCGAGCAAAGGATCAACTAACGCAAATATTGAAAGAGGTAGCCGCTAACTCAGTTACAGTTATTTTGGCAACGCATGATGTTGAACTAGTTGCTGAGTTGGCAACTCGAGTAGTTGTGATTGCAGATGGAGAAGTTATTTCAGATGGTCAAACTAGGGATGTATTGACCTCATCTCCTGCATTCGCCCCTCAAGTGAGCAAAGCTTTCTCCTCTCAAAATTGGTTGACTGTGGCAGATGTAATTTTTGCCGATATCAAAAGAGTTGATTAGTTTGCTTAGGCGAAGCTCATATTTATTACTGCCACTTTCAGTGTTGGGTCTACTTGCCTTTACTTGGCCTTTATTCATCCCAGAATCAGATTTTTTTCTCTTGCAAAATGAGAACACTAAATGGTTAGCTGCAGCTATATTACCAATCGCCATTCTTTTATTTATCTTTGAAATAAATTACGGTGGCTTAGATTCGAAATCTGTCGCACTGCTTGGTGTATTTGCAGCGTTAATCTGCGCCTTGAGATTATTAGGCGCTGGCGCAATTGGAATCGAACCGATCTGGTTTTTATTGATTTTAATTGGGCGAGTATTTGGTGCAAACTTTGGCTTCACATTAGGTGTCACCTCTTTGTTTGCATCAGCATTAATTACTGGTGGAGTTGGTCCGTGGCTCGCCTTTCAAATGCTGGCAGCTGGCTGGATCGCAATGTTTGCCGGCTTGATCCCAAGAAGATTAACTGGCAAGTACGAGTTGTTAATAATTAGTGGTTATGCAGTAATTGCCACCCAATTGTTTGGGGTTTTGATGAATCTACAATTATGGCCATGGCTAATTGGTGCGGATTCGCAGCTTTCATTTGTTGCATCAGATTCAGTAGCGAATAACCTTCAAAGATTTCTTGTTTTTCACCTTGCCACTTCCCTATCGTGGGATATTCCCCGGGCGGTTTTTACGGTAATTTTGATTCTCTTAACTGGAAAACCAATTTTGATAACCCTTCGTAGGGCTAAGAAAAAATTGGAGGTAGCGACTAATTTACCTTCGGTGAAACAAAAGGCGGTTTAACCACTTGCGCTTGACTTTGTTTTCCTCTGATATCAATACTTACATTTGATCCAACGCCTTGTGAGGGATCAAGCAATGCAAGTGCAATTCCATGTTTTAAGGTTGGCGAGAATGTTCCACTCGTAATTTCACCACAGTTATCACCATCTTTACATTGCACAACCATTCCGGGTCTTGGAATTCCTCTATCTAGAAGTTTTAAACCACGCAGTATTCGACTAGGACCACTCTTCATTTCTGCAAGCAAGGATGCCGAGCCTAAGAAATCACCTTTATTTAACGCCACTGCCCAACCTGAACTTGCTTGTAGCGGTGTGATTGAAGGCGACAATTCATGACCGTGCAACGAATAACCCATCTCGGTCCGTAAAGAGTCTCTTGCTCCTAACCCACAAACTCGGCCAGACGATTTAAACACTGCAGAACTTAAAACTTCCCAAAACTCCTGCGCGATCTCCCATTTAGGTAAAAATTCAAAGCCAAACTCACCGGTATATCCGGTGCGGCAAAGAATAATCTCGCCAAGATGTGGGTAATTCGGCAAAGTAATGTTTGTAAATGACATGTATTCAAGGTTGGTCTTGACTCCCAGAATTTCCATAACTTCAGCGCTGTTTGGGCCTTGTAAAGCAAAGACTGCATACTTCCGATGTGCATTTGAGATCTCTAGCTGCTGGGCATTTTGATTTAAAACATTAAATACCTCCGTGCAGTTAGCTGCATTAGGAATCAACAAAAAATCATCTTGCGAGCGACGATAAATAATTAGATCATCAATTACTCCGCCTTGTTCATTACAAAGTAGATTGTATTGAGCTTGTCCATCAGTTAATTTCTTTAAATCATTAGTAAATTGTGAATTTAGAAAATCTAGCGCCGCATCTCCATGCACCTCGATCTTGCCAAGATGAGAAACATCAAAGAGTCCAACCTTGTTGCGAACTGCTAAATGCTCTGCCAGAACTCCGCCCTTACCACCATTGATATCTTGGTAACTGCCGTATTCGATCGGCATCTCCCAGCCACCAAAATCCGCCAATTTGGCACCATTTTTCAGATGCCAAGCATGAATAGGAGTTTTCAGTAGTTCTGCTGGCGGTGAATTTTCCATGTCCTAAATCTATCCCTTAGGGTATGGCTCCTGCGCAACAAACGCGATTAACATATCAATTTATGTCACTAAAGCTGGAAAGGTTTCACTAAATGGTCAAGATTAAATTAACTGCCAAAGTAGAAAGTGAAGTGCTTGTGGTGGGAATTGGCCTTAGAAACAAGAAATTACAGATTGAATCAGGATCAACTCAGATTGATACCAACTCTTTAGTAAGCACATTAACCGCTATGGGAGTTACTGGCATTGCCGATGAGGTTTATAAACTTCCAGGCAAAACTACTAAATTAATTGTTTTCACTGGATTGGGAAATTTAGATGAAGTGATCTCCAGTGAAACACTTCGTCGCGCCGCAGGCGCCGCCGCCCGTAGTTTAGCTGGCAATAAAATTGCAACATTTGCACTACCCCACAAATCAGTTTACGAGTTGGCAGCAATCGCAGAAGGTGCAGCACTTGGGGCTTACTCCTTTACCGAGTTCTTGGGCAGTAAAAAGGAGGAACAAAAAGCCCCACTCTCTCAAATTAGTGTTTTAAGTAAATTTTCCGATACGAATCAAGCCAAAGATGCGATTAAGCGAGCCGAAGTAATCGCTGAACAAACTGCATTAGTACGAGACTTAATTAACACGCCGCCATCTCATTTAACTCCAGATTCCTTCTGCTTACGCATTAAGAAAGAGGCTGCGAAGCACGGCGTTAAGGTAGAGATTTTGAATGAGCTAGCGCTTAAAAAAGGTGGCTACGGCGGCATTATTGGCGTAGGACAAGGTTCAGCAAATCCGCCAAGGCTTTTGCGCGTTTCTTACACGCCAACTAAATTTTCAAAGAGATTCGCCTTTGTCGGTAAGGGAATCACCTTTGATACAGGTGGTTTAGCTCTTAAGCCTGCACAAGGTATGGAGGCTATGAAATCAGACATGTCTGGTGCGGCCGCTGTAATTGGTGCGATATTTGCAATTGCTCAGTTAAAAATTCCGGTTGCGATTGATAGTTGGGCGCCCCTTGCTGAAAATATGGTTAGCGATACTGCAACTCGACCATCTGATGTAATAACAATTTACGGTGGAAAAACTGTTGAGGTCTTAAACCCAGATGCTGAAGGCAGATTAGTTCTTGCAGATGCATTAATCAAAGCTGCTGAAGTGGGCAAAAAAGCCGGTGGCTTAGATGGCATTATTGATGTTGCAACCTTAACTGGAGCTCAAGTTGTCGCTCTAGGTACTCGAACATCTGCGGTAATGACAAATAATGAATCCTTTAGCGAACAGTTTTTATCAGCTGCAAATATCGCAGGTGAATCTTTTTGGCCAATGCCACTTCCAGTTGAGCTACGAGCATCCCTTGATTCGCCAATCGCTGATTTAGCAAATATTGGTGATCGCAGCGGTGGCATGTTAGTTGCCGGATTATTTTTAAAAGAATTCATTGATCCACAAACTCCTTGGCTGCATTTAGATATTGCTGGACCTGCTTTCAACGATAAAACTGCACATGGCTATACGCCAGTTGGTGGCACAGGAATTGCCCTTCGTTCATTAGTCACGCTGGCAGAGTTGGCTGCATCACAGGCTGTAAAGCAATCATGATTACAGTCTTAGTAATTATTAATTTCGTGGCAAGATACTCTCATGGCCGATTTTGATCTTGTAATTTTAGGCGGCGGTAGTGGTGGTTACGCTTCAGCGCTACGTGCATCACAACTTGGATTATCAGTAGTTTTAATCGAGAAAGAAAAATTAGGCGGAACCTGTTTACACAAGGGTTGTATTCCTACCAAGGCTTTACTACATGCTGGTGAGATCGCCGATAACACCCGACATGCTGGAGATTTTGGCGTTAAAGCTGATTTCCACTCAATGGATATGTCTGCGGTGAATGCCTACAAAGACGGAGTTGTTTCGAAATTACATAAGGGATTGCAGGGCTTGGTTAAATCCCGAAATATTACCTATGTAGAGGCGGCCGGAAAATTAATTTCTAAAAATACAGTTGAGGCGGGCGGTGTTAAATACACTGGAAAGAATGTAATCCTTGCGACTGGTTCATACCCAAAGACATTGCCAGGCATTGAAATTGATGGCAAGCAAGTTGTTACAAGTGAAGAGGCGATGAAATTTGATTACGTGCCAAAATCTGTAATTGTTCTCGGTGGTGGCGTAATTGGATGCGAGTTCGCATCCGTTTGGAAATCTTTTGGTGCTGAAGTAACAATTATTGAAGGCCTACCTCACCTAGTCGCGTTAGAGGATGAATCCTCAAGTAAGCAGTTGGAACGAGCATTTCGCAAACGCGGCATCAACTTCGAATTAGGTAGCAGATTTAAATCACTCCAGAAGGATAAGAAGAGTGTCACTGTGACTTTAGAAGATGGAAAGAGTTTCTCAGCTGAGGTTCTATTGGTTGCGGTTGGCCGCGGTCCGGTTTCAGCAGGCTTAGGTTATGAAGAGGCAGGAATTAAGTTAGATCGTGGATACATTTTGGTTGATGAAAAATGTAGAACCAATGTCCCTGGAATTTGGGCGGTCGGTGACCTAATTCCTACATTACAACTAGCCCATGTTGGTTTTGCTGAGGGAATTATGGTTGCTGAAGAGATCGCTGGTTTAAATCCTCGGGCTATTAATTATGATGGTGTACCTCGTGTTACATACTCCGAGCCAGAGGTTGCCTCAGTTGGCTTAACAACAGCGGCAGCAAAAGCCAAGGGTCTTGATGTAGTTGAATTAAATTATGATTTAGCAGGAAACGGCAAAGCGAATATTTTAAAGACCGCCGGTTCTGTGAAATTAGTTGCAGTGAAAAATGGTCCAGTTCTTGGAATTCATATGGTTGGCTCACGAGTCGGAGAATTACTAGCAGAGGCGCAACTTATTTATAATTGGGAAGCTGATGCAGCAGATGTTGCCCAACATATTCACGCTCATCCAACATTATCTGAAGCATTAGGTGAGGCTCACCTTGCTTTGGCTGGAAAACCGCTGCACGCTCATGGTTAGAATTACCAACGATTCGAGGGGGGTTAAGTTATGACATTTTCAGTAACCATGCC
>CAEZTV010000001.1_pt1 | contig 28618 bp, 27 predicted proteins | sample 7264311 | NCBI WGS metagenome assembly CAEZTV01 (sample SAMEA6813813, study PRJEB35770) | uncultured Actinomycetes bacterium | biome: Freshwater; feature: Freshwater reservoir; material: water | place: Czech Republic | collected 2017-08-18 | depth 0.5m m | reverse complement strand
CCACAAGCAGGAAGGTATCGACAATTTTATCAAGTTGGTATCGAAGCGATTGGTTATTCAGATCCAGAAATAGATGCTGAAGTTATATGGATCGCTGATAGTGGATTTAAGTCGCTTTCTTTATCAAAGTATGAATTGCAGATTACAAGCCTAGGGGATGAGACTTCACGGGCGAATCACAGAGTTGAGTTGATTAATTTTCTAAAGAAGTTATCCCTTGATGAGGAAACATCTCGTAGGGCTGAAATTAATCCACTTCGCTTATTTGATGACAAACGTCCAGAGATCAGCCAAGCAATGCAAGATGCACCACTTCTGATCAACTACCTCAACAAAGAAAGTGCTGACCATTTTGAGAAAGTAAAGAAGATCTTGTCTGCGTTAGATATATCTTTCACAATTAACCCAAAAATGGTGCGTGGTTTAGATTATTACACCGGAACTACATTTGAATTTGTTCACCCAATGCTTGGTTCACAATCAGGAATTGGCGGTGGCGGTCGATATGACGGCTTAATGAGTCAGTTAGGTGGATCAGATTTATCTGGCATTGGTTTCGGAATTGGTGTCGATCGAGTGTTAATGGCTTGTGAGGCAGAGAATTCAATCTCTGATCTAGTTAAAGCAATGGATTTATTCATTGTGCCGATTGGCGAGATTGCGAAAGAGTTCTCAACAAGATTGGTCAGGGATTTGCGAGAACTGGGATTCTCATCCGATATTGCATATGGCGATCGCGGCTTGAAAGGTGGAATGAAAGCTGCAGATAAGAGCGGGGCTCTATTTGCGTTAGTGATCGGTGATGATGAAATTACTTCCAATACTGGTAATTTGAAAAACATGAGTACCGGTGAAAATATCTCTAGTACCCTTACACCTTCTGCCTTAGCCTCATTTTTGGCTAACTTCACCCAAGATTTATAGAGAGATTGGTTTTTTAAAGAGATGTTACGTACTCATGATGCTGGCGCGATATCTATCGAACTAATTGGTCAGCAGGTAAAACTTGCCGGATGGGTTGCCAGACGCCGAGATCACGGCGGAGTTGCATTCATCGATTTAAGGGATTCAACCGGCTCAGTGCAAGTTGTAATCAACGATGAAAAAATAGCTGGTGAATTAAGAGCTGAATGGTGCGTTTTAATTGTGGGTCAGGTAAAGGCTCGTCCAGCTGGCAATGAAAATAATGATCTAGCAACTGGGGCAATAGAGATTGTCTGCGATCAGTTAGAGGTTTTAAGTGAAGCTGCAGCGTTACCTTTTCCAGTTGATAGTGGAGAGATCTCAAATATTTCAGAGGAGGTCAGGCTTAAGTACCGATATCTAGATCTTCGTCGTGAGGGTCCAGCCAAAAATCTAAGATTACGTTCCAAAGTTACAGCTGCCATCCGAGATGTTATGGAGAATGAAAAATTTCTTGAGATCGAAACTCCTTATTTAACTAGATCAACTCCGGAAGGTGCCCGAGATTTCTTAGTACCAGTGCGTTTACAACCAGGCTCTTGGTATGCGTTGCCGCAATCTCCACAACTCTTTAAGCAATTACTGATGGTCGCTGGCATGGAGCGGTATTACCAAATTGCTCGTTGTTTTCGAGATGAAGATTTTAGGGCGGATCGACAACCTGAATTCACCCAACTCGATATTGAAATCTCATTTGCCGATCAAGCAGATGTGATTGCCGTTGCTGAAAAAGTTTTAGCGCAAGTATTTGAAAAAGTGGTGGGATACAAGATTCCGATACCAATACCGCACATGACATATGCAGATGCAATGCGTGATTATGGATCTGATAAGCCAGATCTTCGATTTGATAATAAATTAATTAATATGAGCGAATTTTTTAAAGATACTACCTTCCGGGTATTTCAGGCTGAGTATGTTGGTGCAGTTGTTATGCCAGGAGGTGCTGCTTCACCGCGACGCGAGTTAGACGCATGGCAGGATTGGGCAAAAGCGCGAGGCGCTAAAGGTTTGGCATATGTATTGGTTCAAGAAGATGGCACTTTAGGGGGACCAGTAGCGAAGAACTTATCCGTAAAGGAGATTGCGGAGATTGCTTCATACACTGGCGCAAAAAATGGAGATGCAATTTTCTTTGCAGCTGGTGCGACAGTCGCTTCACAGAATTTGCTAGGTGCGGTTCGATTAGAGATCGGTCATCGTTGTAATTTAATTGATCACTCAACCTGGAAATTTTTATGGGTTGTTGATGCTCCAATGTTTGAACCAGTTGATCAAGAAAATCCTGCCGCTGGTTGGACAGCTGTTCATCATCCATTTACTGGACCTAAGCCTGAATTCAAGGAAACTTTTGATTCGGATCCAGCCTCAGCACTGGCTTATGCGTACGACATTGTGTTGAATGGAAGTGAAATAGGCGGTGGTTCAATTCGAATTCATCAACGCGAAGTTCAGCAACGAGTATTTAAAACAATTGGTTTGTCAGCGCAAGAGGCTGAAAGTAAATTTGGATTCTTGCTTGAAGCATTTAATTACGGCCCACCACCACATGGCGGTATCGCATTAGGTGTTGATCGTTTGTGTGCATTGCTTGCAGGAGCAGCATCTATTCGTGAGGTGATAGCTTTTCCAAAAACGGCAAGTGGCGGAGATCCACTGACTGGTGCTCCAACACCTATTACTCCAGCACAGCGAAAAGAGAGCGGTATTGATACACCGCCATCTCCGAAGCAAAGCTAAAAATTCAGGTATTCTGCAGACATGGGTCCAGGTGGAATTGCAACGATAATTGCTGCTTCATCCCTTGCAGTAATCGCTGTCGCCATTTCATACACGGTGATTCGAGCAAGTAGATTAATTGACGAGGTAACAACAACTCTGTCTTATATAAACAAACCATTAAAAAGTTTGACCAAAGCCGCGCAGTCAGTTGAGGATTTAGCGGCGAAAGTTACTGGCGCTACCGATTCATTCCTGGAAGAGAACCCGCTTGCAATGAAGGCGGCCGGAGTAATTGTTGCGGCAGCTAAGTTAAAAAAAGGTAAAAAACGCAAAGTTGCTAAGTAATTAGATATGAATTCGGCGGAGATAAGATCGCGTTGGCTTAATTTTTTCGAAAAAGAGAACTCTTTAAAGCTTGATCACACCGTAGTTCCATCAGCCTCCTTAATCGCTGATGATCCAAATCTTCTCTTAGTAAATGCTGGCATGGTTCCTTTTAAACCATTTTTTCTGGGCGAGATTACTCCACCATATAAACGGGCTACATCAGTACAAAAATGTGTACGAACCCTAGATATCGATGAGGTTGGTAAAACTACACGACATGCTTCTTTTTTCCAGATGTGCGGAAATTTCTCTTTCGGTGATTATTTCAAAGAGGGAGCTATCGCTCTGGCTTGGGAGCTATTAACTAAATCAACATCCGATGGCGGATATGGATTTGAGCCAAATAAATTGTGGGTAACTGTTTATAAAGATGATGATGAAGCTGCCGATATTTGGCACAAACAAATTGGGGTACCCAAAGATCGTATCCAACGTCGCGGTATGGCTGATAATTTTTGGTCGATGGGTGTTCCTGGACCTTGTGGACCTTGTTCTGAGATTTACTTTGATCGCGGAGCAAGTTATGGCAAAGATGGTGGACCAATTGCCGATGAGGAGAGATATTTAGAAATTTGGAATTTGGTTTTCATGCAGAACATTCGAGCTGCCGGTGGAAGCAAGGATGATTTTCCTATTGTTGGCGAACTACCAGCAAAGAATATTGACACTGGTCTAGGCCTAGAGAGAACCGCAGCGTTATTACAGGGCGTAGATAATATTTATGAGATTGATACAACGAAAATTATTTTGGATCGCGCTAGCGAGTTGAGCAACACTAAGTATGGATTCAATCCTAATTCTGATGTTTCACTACGCGTGGTTGCAGATCATGCAAGAACTGCCATGATGTTGATCGGCGATGGTGTAAATCCAGGCAATGAGGGCCGGGGTTATGTTCTACGCAGAATGATGCGACGAACAATTCGAAACATGAGATTACTTGGCTCGCAAGAGTTAGTTCTGGCTGAATTAGTTAAAAGTTCTATTGCCGCTATGGCGCCACAGTACCCAGATCTGATTTCAAATAAAGATCGCATTCTTGAAGTTACGGTGGCAGAAGAAGAAAGTTTTATCCAGACATTAAAATCTGGAACTAGTATTTTTGATTTAGCAGCAAATGAATTGAAGTCAAACAAGGTTAAATCATTACCTGCAGATACCGCCTTTAAATTGCATGATACTTATGGATTCCCATTTGATCTAACCCTTGAAATGGCCCGCGAAAAAGGTCTAGAGGTTGATGAGAGTGGATTTAGAAGATTAATGAAAGAACAAAAAGAGCGGGCTCAAGCAGATGCTCGCACAAAGAAGAGTGGCCATACCGATCTAACGCTGTATAAAAACATAATTGATAAGAACGGTGCTACTCAGTTTGTTGGTTATGACAACAATCAATCCGAAAGCAAATTAACTGGAATATTAGTAGAAGGAAAATCAGTTTCTGAAGCAGGTAATGGCGCAGAGATAGAGGTTACTCTTAACAGAACACCTTTTTACGCTGAAGGCGGCGGACAGATTGCTGATGGTGGTTTGATTAAATTAGCAAGCGGTGCTGTGATTGAAGTAGAAGATGTACAAACTCCAGTTCCAGGTTTAATTGTGCACCGCGGCAGATTAATTTCAGGTGCAATTAAAATTGGTGAAGAGGTTATCGCCCAAATTGATCAAGAACGTAGAACTGCTATTTCAAGAGCGCATACGGCTACTCATATGGTGCATAAAGCATTCCGAGAAGCGTTGGGTGAAACTGCTACGCAGGCTGGCTCTGAAAACTCTCCTGGACGTTTCCGTTTTGATTTCCCGGCAACATCGGCTGTGCCGCAATCAGTCCTAAATGATGTTGAAAGTCGAGTAAATGAATTATTGATATCAGACTTAGAAGTTAATGCAGAAGTTATGACTCAAGACAAGGCCAAATCTTTGGGAGCGATGGCACTGTTTGGCGAAAAATATGGTGATCAAGTTCGAGTTGTAAGTGTTGGTGATTGGGCGAAAGAGCTTTGTGGTGGCACGCATGTAGGCAGGTCCGGCGAGCTAGGTATTATCAAATTAATGTCTGAATCATCAATTGGCTCTGGAGTTCGAAGAGTTGAAGCATTAGTGGGAGTTGATGCTTATAAGTTTCTTGTAAAAGAGCACTTAATTTTAAACTCGCTTACCCAGGTTATAAAAGGTGCTCGCAGCGAAGAAATCCCTGAGCGAGTTAATGATCTCATCGATAAGATGAAAGTTCTTGAGAAAGAGTTATCTGGAGTTCGGGTAGCGACAGCCATGAACATGAGCGCCTCCTTAATCTCAGATGCAGTCCAGATCGGTAATGCAAAGATTGTAAGCGCGGCAATGGCTCCAGGTTTAAGTGCCGAGGAATTGCGCACAGTTGCCTTAAAAGTTAAGAATGAGATTGGCACTGGAGTAGTTGTCCTTACATCGTTAACGGATGAGAAAATAACATTAATAGTTGCCGTCTCAAATGATTTAATTAAGTTGGGGGTTAAGGCAGGTGATCTTGTTAAAGCTGGCTCCACCACATTAGGCGGAGGTGGTGGCGGCAAGGATGATTTCGCCCAAGGCGGTGGCGTCAATATCGCTAAATTATCATCGGCGCTATCTGAGATTAGTAATTTAATAACTGCCAAACTTAAATAAGTGCCAAAAATGCAATCTTTAACACGTGGCAGAAGAATCGGGATTGATTTTGGGCAGGTGCGCATTGGCGTGGCGGTAAGTGATGTTGATGCAATTTTGGTGTCTCCGGTTAAGACTCTGCCCAATGATGCAACATTAACCATGATGTTAACGCAAATTCTTGAAGAATTTTATCCAATTTATATTGCGATTGGTAACCCTATTCATCTATCAGGGGCAGATAGTGACAAGGCCAAAATGATTAGAAGTTTTGCTCGATCAATGAAAGAGTTCTATCACGGCAATATTTACTTAATTGATGAACGTTTGAGCACTAATCAATCGATATCTCAATTACATGAAGTGGGAAAAAGTGTCAAAAACAGCAAATCTTTTTTGGATCAAATGGCTGCAGTGAATATTTTGAATCAGGCGTTGCAATTAGAAGCATCTGCAAGAGGATTAGGTGATCCTTTGTGAAGAAATATGTCGTAGTAATTCTATCTTTATGCTTTTTCACATTCTCTGCAGTCGCAGTTCATAATGCTTTTTTATTGATTGATTACCGATCATCTAGCAACGAAAGCAAAGTTGATATAGTTATTCAAAATGGTGATACCGGTTTTGAGATAGCGAAGAAACTTGAATCTGCCGGTGTTGTAAAAACCGCAAAGGCTTTTTATCGAGCTGCGCTGGCTCAAAAGAGGTCAGAAGGTATATCTCCAGGAGTGCACCAAATAGATCTTAAGATCTCTTCAAACGCGGCGATTGATCAGTTACTTGATCGTAAACGCAATCGAGGCGTGATTGGTTTTGTAGAAGGTATGCGCGCTTATGAAGTTTTTCAAAAACTTGAGGCATCGGAGTTATTGCAAGGTGTTTATTCTAAGAACATATACCCGGATCCAATTTATGCAACTAAGAACTTAGAGGGTTTTCTTTTCCCCGCTCAGTACGCTTTTATCCCTGGAACAAAAATTGATCAGGCCGTGCAAGAGATGATCAATCGATTTAATATTGCTGCGACTGAAACTGGTTTAATCAAGGGTTATGACAAGTACACACCATATGAAGTCTTAATTGTTGCTTCCATGGCTCAAGCCGAAGGTGATGCCGAGGACTTTTCAAAGATTGCTCGGGTTATTTATAATCGATTGAAAATAGGGATGCCTCTGCAAATTAATGCCACAATTGATTACGCCACAAAGGCACGCGGTGAAATTAGGATGAGTTACAAGCAGTTACAGTTGAATTCAAAATACAATACATATCGATACAGAGGGTTAACACCAACCCCGATCGGAAGTCCAGGTGAGGATGCAATGCGAGCGGCAATGAATCCAGCCCAGGGGGATTGGTTATATTTCATAACAGTAAAACCAGGCGACACTCGGTTCACAAAATCTTTCCCTGAATTTACTCTTTGGGTTGCAGAGTTTAGGAAGAATGAAGATGCTGGTTTGTTCGAATGATTAAAATGAAAGTAGCGGGTTCACCAATAGGTCACTCCCTATCGCCTCTACTGCATTCACATGCTTATCAAATGTTAAACATTGAAGCCCAGTTCACATCAGAAGAGGTTGATGAAAGTGGCTTTGCAGATTTCTATTACGCACAAAGAGATTCGGGTTTGCGTGGGTTAGCTTTAACCATGCCGCTTAAAGAGATATCAATCGGCTTTGTTGATCGGGTAGATCCATTAGCTAAACAGATTTCATCAATCAACACGATCATTTTCGAATCAACTGGGAGCATTGGTGTATCAACAGATCTTTTAGCCTTCAAAAACTTGTTGCAACCTTACTTTGGTGGTCGGGTTGCAATACTAGGAGCCGGTGGAACAGCAAGAGCGGCGTTGGGTGCTTTGCGTGGCACCAATACTCAAGTTAGCATTTTAACGAGATCAATGAACCGACATGATCAACTTCATGCTGCAGGTGCTGATTTGGATCTTGAATTTTTAGATTGGCACACATTTGCGCAAGTACAAGATCGCGATTTGATTATTTCAACAACGCCGGCAGGTGCTACAGACGGTTTATCGATTATTTCAACGAAGGCGGATTTTTTTGAGGTTATCTATCACCCTTGGCCAACAGAGCTAGCTAAGCGATATCAGAATCTAGGTAAGCAGGTAATTGGTGGTTTAACACTGTTAGTTGAGCAAGCCATTTTTCAAATCCAATACTTCTCAGGAGTTAAATTTGATGCTGAACAGATGCGTAAAGAGCTAATCAATGTTGGTCGTGGAGCCATCGGCAGGTAATCCACACCCTCACTTTAACCGCAGATTGTTTTAAGTACGCTCACTTTATGGTCTCTATTATCTCCTTGCCGCTTATCGTTTTTATACTTTATAGGATTGCTGATCACGATCTAAAGACTCATCTGATTCGAGATTTGGATTTAGCCCTGCTCTTCATTTGCTTCACCTTCTTTTTTGAGATTAATTTGATGTATGGCATTTATTATTTTGTTTTACTACTTTTGTTAAATATCCTTACAAGGGCAAGCATAGGTTTTGGTGATGTGAAACTGGCTTTGATTCTAGGATTGGCAATGAACTCAATAATTCAACTAGTGATATCCATAGATGTTGCTTGGATTCTTGGAGGAGTTTGGGCATTGATATCGAAAAGAAAATCAATTCCCTTTGCGCCAGCGATGATATTAGGTGCTGTGATCGGTCAAATCTCGATCAGTTTAAGGTAATTATTCACGAGATTGACGTGGTATCTGCGAGAATAATCCCCTGCCTCAAGATTGGAAAATTGATCATGTTACGTTGGTTAACTGCTGGTGAATCTCATGGTCCAGCATTGTCAGCAATCATTGAAGGCTTACCAGCTCATATCTCCGTAACAACTGCAGATATTGATAAAGAGTTAGCAAGAAGGAGATTAGGTTTTGGCCGCGGGGCTAGGCAAAACTTTGAAGCCGACAAGGTAAGCATCATTGGTGGTATTCGTCTTGGTCAAACTCAAGGTGGCCCAGTTTCTATTCAAATTGCTAATTCAGAGTGGCCAAAATGGGAAAAAGTAATGAGTGCTGATCCAGTACCGGAAGAGGAAATTAAAGACCTTGCGCGTAATGCACCGCTTACTCGGCCACGCCCCGGACATGCAGATTTAGTAGGAATGCAAAAATATGACTTTGATGATGCAAGAGCAATTCTAGAACGGGCAAGTGCCAGAGAAACAGCATCCAGAGTTGCACTGGGTGCGGTCGCTAAAGCTTTTCTGAGCCAGAGTGTGGGTATAAAAATTATTAGTCATGTTGTCTCTATTGGAAAGATTGCACTACCTAGTGATTACAAACTTCCAGCCTTTGAAGATCTTGTGGAGATTGATAAGGATGAAGTTCGCTGTTTTGATAAGAGTGTTAGTGCAAAAATAATTTCTGAGATAGAACAAGCACATAAAGATGGCGACACATTAGGTGGCGTTGTAGAAGTTCTGGCTTATAACCTGCCACCTGGATTAGGTTCGCACACTCATTGGGATCGCAGAATTGATGCAAAACTTGCAGGTGCCATGATGGGAATTCAAGCAATAAAAGGTGTTGAAATAGGAGATGGTTTTGTAACAGCTACACGTCGAGGTTCAGTGGCGCATGATGAAATCGAAAAGAATGAATCTGGAAAAATCGTTCGCCGAACGGATCGCGCTGGTGGGACTGAAGGCGGTATGAGTAATGGCGAAATTCTTCGAGTTAAAGTTGCCATGAAACCAATATCAACTGTTCCCAAAGCGCTAGACACAATCGATGTAGCCACTGGTGAAAGTGCTAAGGCGATAAATCAAAGATCTGATGTATGTGCGGTGCCTGCAGCAGGAGTTGTTGCTGAAGCCATGGCCGCGCTTGTAATTGCAGATTTGGTCTTAGAAAAATTTGGTGGCGACAGTGTCGGCGAAACGAAACGAAATTACCAAAATTACATAAGTAATCTCAGAATCAAGTAAACGCAATGTTTAAAGGCAGAATTGTTTTAATTGGCCCCCCTGGAGCTGGTAAATCAACAGTAGGTAAAGCCTTATCTAAAGAGCTCGATTGCGCCTTTCTAGATAGTGATAAAGAGATTGAAGCACGCAGTAATAAGAAGATCATTGATATTTTTGTCGAGGACGGGGAACCTAAATTTCGTTTAATTGAAGAAGAGATAGTTTCGAAGTTGTTGCAGGAGTTCGAGGGTGTTTTATCACTCGGCGGGGGTGCGCCAATGAATATGCAAGTTCAGCAAATTTTAAATGAAGCAGATTATCCGATTATTTTCTTAGATGTGTCGATCTCACAAGCAGCCAACAGAGTTGGATTTAATAAAGAACGGCCTTTGCTTTTGATTAATCCTAGACAACAATGGATAAATTTGATGGCCACAAGACGTGCAACGTATGAAGCATTGTCCAAGGAAATTGTGTCTACAGATTCTAAAAAACCAGTTGAGGTTGCAAAAGAGATTATCAATTTATTGGGAATCAACGCATGAAAAAGGTGAGTATTGCGGCTGAAATCAGGTATGAAGTTACCATTGGTGACAACTATGTATCTGCATTAAATGAGATTAAGAGTGAACATCAAAAAGTTTTAGTTCTAATTCCGACAAAGCTCAAACGCTTTATTCAGATAAATGGTTCAGAAAATTTATTCGTTTTATTTATGCCAGATGGCGAATTGCAGAAACAACTTACCTCTTTGTCTCGGGTTTGGAATGAGTTAGCCAGACACAACTTTGGTCGACTTGATGCAATCGTTGGATTAGGTGGCGGAGCAACAACAGATCTAGCTGGTTTTGCTGCCGCAACTTGGCTGCGTGGAATTTCTTGGTATGCAATTCCAACATCTCTTGCGGCGATGGTTGATGCCTCGATCGGTGGAAAAACTGGTATTAATGCAAGGTCTGGCAAGAATTTAATTGGGGCGTTTTATTCTCCACGCAGAGTCATAATTGATTTAGATTTTCTACAGCACCTGCCAAAGCGAGATATTTCTGCTGGAATGGCTGAGGTTATTAAATGTGGATTTATAAAAGATAAGAAGATTCTCGACCTGTTAAAGAAAGATGTACTTGATTTCGAAGAGATCATCTTTCGCTCTGTCAGAGTAAAAGCCAAGGTTGTTGGAGCAGATTTTAAAGAGAGTAAAGAGAGAGAACTTCTAAATTATGGTCATACCCTAGGTCATGCAATTGAAAGTGATTCTAAATACAAACTAAGGCATGGCGAAGCTGTTTCGGTCGGTTTGGTTTTCGCAGCAGAATTAAGCCATATTGTTCGAGGACTTGATAAAGATGTGGTCAAAGAGCATCATGAGATTTTGCAATCATTTAATCTTCCGATCTCTTACCCTAAGAGCAAATTTCAAAATTTACTCAAGAATATGCAGGTAGATAAAAAGGTTAAAAATGGGCGATTGAGGTTCATTGGCTTAGATGGTGTTTGCAAACCGGTTTGGCTTGAAGAGGTAAGTAAGGCTGATATTGCAAAGGCTTATGAGAGAATTGCCAAGTGAAGATTCTTATAATCAATGGGCCAAATCTGGCAAGGCTGGATTTAAGGGATGCCGATATTTATGGCGGATTTTCATATCCGCAACTGAGTGATCTTGTAACGAGTGCGGCAGAGAAATTGAAGATCGCCGTTGATATCAGGCAAAGTGATAGCGAGAGCGAAATAATTCAATGGTTACATGAGGCTGCAGATAACAAACAACCACTCATTATTAATCCAGCAGCTTTTACTCATTACTCATATGCAATCAGAGATGCCGTATCGATGTTGAAAGCGCCATCTATTGAGGTTCATCTATCTAACCCATTAAGCAGGGAAGAGTTTCGACATACTTCAGTAGTTTCTGGAGTAGTAAACGGAACGATCGCAGGGTTTGGAGTACAAAGTTACATCTTGGCATTGCACGCGATGCAGAATTTACTTAATTAACAGGGTAGAATTAGGATCTTCAACCACCCGTTACTCGACTTCTTTAATTTGAATGGATATCTAGATGGCAACCACAAATGATCTAAAAAATGGCATGACCTTAAATCTTGACGGACAATTGTGGACGGTAGTTGAGTTTCAACATGTTAAACCCGGTAAAGGCCCAGCTTTTGTTCGCACAAAAATGAAGCAGGTTTTAACTGGCAAGGTTGTAGAAAAGACATTTAATGCGGGTATTAAAGTTGATGTAGCAGTTCTGGAAAAGCGTGACATGCAGTATCTATATAAAGATGGCGATGACTACATGTTTATGGACTCCACCTCATTTGATCAGATTTCGATTTCAAAAATCACAGTTGGTGATGCAGTGGACTATATGCTTGAAAATGCTGATGTTATTGTCGCAATGCATGAAGGCAATGCTTTATTTGTTGAGCTACCGGCCTCTGTTGAATTAACGATTACTTACACTGAACCAGGAATTCAAGGCGATCGATCATCTGGCGGCACAAAACCTGCCACTCTTGAAACTGGCATCACAATTCAAGTGCCATTATTTATCAAGCAGAATGAGAAGGTTTTAGTTGATACTCGCAATGGCTCTTACCTCGGTAGAGCAAATTAATGAGTTCTGCCCGTAGCAAAGCTCGCAAACGGGCCTTAGATTTTCTTTATGAAGCCGATATCAAGAGCGCTTCGGCTCGAGAATTGTTTACTCAAAGAGGTGCAAATGAGTTGTCTCAAGAGGAGTATGTCGGTGAGCTAATCGCGGGAGTTACTGAACATATTGGCAAAATCGATGAATTAATTATTACTTATGCCCAAGGCTGGGATATGGATCGAATGCCGCCAATTGATCGAAATATTCTTCGGATCTCACTTTTTGAAATTTTGTGGGGGAGTGCAATTCCAGTCGAAGTTTGTATTGATGAGGCGGTTGAACTTGCAAAAACTCTATCCACTGATGATTCATCAGCCTATATCAATGGAGTATTAGGGCGAGTTGTAAAAATTAGGGATTCTTTAGCAATTTAATCACTTGTACTTCTATTTCAATAAATATTGATTGCTCTCCAAGTACTCGATCGTTGCCTCAGGAGATTTATCCAGCATGATGGCTAGGAAATTAAGATCATCGCTGCGAAGTGATAAAACCTCACCATTCCAATCTCTTCTTTTTGCACAGATGTAAGTGATGATTCGTTTTATCCCGATCAACTGTATATCGCCACTTTCGTTGATCCTGCGTTGATCCAGGATCAGATTGGATGATTTGGTGGAAATTGGGGTGGTCAGATTCTGGGTAAACAGCGCTGTGATCGGCACCTGATAGAAGTTCATTAATTCGATTGATTTCTTCAAGGAGATTGCTCGATCACCTCGTTCATAGGATCCAATAACTACCGCTTTCCACTTACCGCGAGATAATTTTTCTACCTCTTGAAGTGACCAGCCTTTAGATTTTCGAATGGATCTCAATTTAGCTGAGGTGCTTTCTTGGTTATCTGTCATCTTGGAAGGGTAGCCACTCCGAGTATTTGAAATTTCTCTTATCCACAGTTTTGGTGGTAACATCAGCCCGTTCCTTTAACGATCCGTCCCGAGAGGCGGCGAAGGAGTTTAAATGGCAGTTTTATTATCGAGCGCTGATATCGATCGCGCTATCAAACGCATTTCTCATGAAATCATCGAACATAATCAAGGTGTTACCGATCTAGTTTTGCTAGGAATACCAACTCGGGGTTCATTCCTTGCTCAACGAATAGCAGCCTTTATCTCAGAGATTGAATCACCAACCCCGATTGGTTTTCTAGACATCACTTTGCACAGAGATGATCTACGAATGCGCCCCCCTAAACCACTTCTTCCCACCCAAATACCTGATGGTGGAATCGAAGGCAAAAATGTTGTCCTAGTTGATGATGTTCTTTTTTCCGGCCGAACGATAAGAGCAGCCTTGGATGCAATAGGTGAGACTGGTAGACCAAAATCCGTGCAATTGGCAGTACTAGTAGATCGTGGTCATCGGCAATTACCGATCAGAGCTGATTTTGTTGGAAAAAATATACCTACTTCATTAAACGAGAGCGTTAAAGTCAATCTAAGAGAGATTGATTCAGAAGATTCGGTAGAGCTGATTAAATGAACTCAAGGCATCTAATCTCAGTGCAAGATCTATCAAAGCCAGAAGCGTTGGGCCTGCTTGCTACAGCCAAGGAGTTAGCTCGTATTACAGATGGTCCAAATAAAAAACTTCCAACACTGCGCGGAAAATCCATAGTTAATCTCTTTTTTGAAGATTCAACCCGAACGCGCATATCATTTGAAACAGCAGCAAAACGGTTATCAGCAGATGTAATTAACTTCTCCGCTAAGGGCTCTAGTGTAAGTAAAGGTGAGAGCCTGAAAGACACTGCTCAAACTTTGCAGGCCATGGGTGCAGACGCAGTAGTTATCAGACATGGCAGTTCAGGAGCTGCTAAAAGATTAGCTGACACTCAATGGATTTCAGCCACTGTTATTAATGCAGGGGATGGAACTCATGAGCATCCAACTCAAGCCCTGCTAGATGCATTCACTATTAAAGAACACCTTAGAGCGGATGCGCTTGATCTTTCAGGAGTGAATGTGGTGATCGTCGGAGATATTCTGCACTCAAGAGTTGCACGAAGCAATGTTTTGCTGTTGGACAAGCTTGGCGCAAAAATAACTTTAGTAGCCCCTCCAACTTTAATGCCGGTTGGCGTATCTGAATGGCCAGTAGAAGTTTCCTATGATTTAGATGATGTGATAGATAAGTGTGATGTGATTATGATGTTGCGAATTCAATTAGAGCGCATGCAAGATTCATATTTTCCAACCGAGCGAGAGTATGCAAGACGTTATGGTTTGAATTCATTACGTCTTACTAAATTGAAATCAAGTGCAATTGTTATGCATCCAGGACCAATGAATAGAGGACTAGAGATTTCAGCTGATAGCGCTGATGATGTTCGGTCTGTTGTGGTTGATCAAGTAAAAAATGGAGTTTCCGTAAGAATGGCTGTTTTATACGAGCTACTCGGGGGAGCACCTTTCGTTGCGGGCGAGGGAGATAAAAAATGATCAGGATTAAAAATGCAAAAACCGCTGAAGGAAAAAGTATTTCACTTGAGATTGATAATAATCTAATCTCAAAAATCTCTGATACAAGTGAAGCTAATGGAAGTGATGTGATCGATGCAAAAGGCAAGTTGCTTCTGCCGGGCCTAGTGGATCTACATACTCATTTACGTGAACCTGGGCGAGAGGATTCTGAAACAGTTTTATCAGGTTCGATAGCAGCAACTGCTGGGGGATACACGGCAATTTCTGCGATGGCCAATACCAATCCAGTTGCTGATACTGCAGGTGTTGTTGAGCAGGTCTATCGATTAGGAGTTGAAGCTGGTTACTGTGAAGTTAATCCAATCGGGGCTGTGACAAAGGGTTTAAACGGCGAACAGTTAGCTGAATTAGGTGCCATGGCTGATTCCATTGCTCGAGTTCGCATATTTAGTGATGATGGTAAATGCGTATCTGACCCGCTACTCATGCGCAGGGCCTTGGAGTATGTGAAAACATTTAATGGTTTGATTGCACAACACGCACAGGATCCAAGATTGACTATAAATTCTCAAATGAATGAAGGAGTTATTTCCTCTCGCATAGGTTTAGTTGGTTGGCCTGCCGTTGCCGAAGAATCAATTATCGCCCGCGATATTTTATTGGCTGATCATGTCGGCTCACGTTTGCATATTTGTCATGTCACTACAGCTGGGGCAGTTGCTTTGATCAGGTGGGCAAAAGAACGAGGTATTCAAGTTACGGCCGAGGTAACCCCTCATCATTTACTTTTAACTGATGATTTAGTTGAGAACTATGATCCAATCTATAAAGTAAATCCACCTCTTCGTACCGAGAAGGATGTTTGGGCGCTGCGCGAAGCGCTAGCTGATGGAACCATCGATGTTGTGGCAACTGATCATGCGCCTCATCCAAGTGAAGATAAAGATTGCGAGTGGCAAGCGGCGGCATTTGGCATGGTTGGCCTTGAGACTGCCCTATCGGTGGTTGTTACGAGCATGATAGAGACCAAGTTAATGAGTTGGAGCACCTTGATTGAAAGAATGTCTACCAAGCCAGCGCAGATTGCTGGATACGGTAATCAGGGAAAAAATCTAAAGATCGGTTCGCCGGCGAACCTATTTTTAGTGGATCCTTCGGCAAAATGGCTGGTAAGACGGGATAGGCTCAACTCCAAGAGTAAGAACACACCTTTTGAAGGAATGGAGCTGCCGACTGTGATTACAGATGTGTTTCACAATGGAGTTCACACAATCTCAGATTCCAAGGTTGTTCAAATTTCTTCTAATTCTAAATTCCTAAATTCAAATAAGGATTCTGATTAGTGTTGGATCAAAAGAATGCCTTCTTGGTGCTAGATGATGGTCGAATTTTTGAAGGTTATGCCTGGGCCAAGCATGGTGAAACCTTTGGTGAAGCGGTATTTACAACCGGTATGACCGGTTATCAAGAAACGTTAACCGATCCTTCCTATCACAAACAAATAGTTGTTATGACAGCTCCGCATATCGGAAATACCGGTGTCAATCCCGAGGATTATGAATCAGAACGAATTTGGGTTGCAGGATTTGTGGTGCGTAATCCATCTCCGGCACCTAGTAATTGGCGAAGTAATGCTTCGCTAGAGCAAACTTTGATCGAAGCAAATGTTGTAGGAATTGCGGGTATTGATACGCGTGCACTTACTAGACACATTCGTGATCGAGGAGCGATGCGAGTTGGAATCTTTAGTGATACCTCCCTAACACGCGAAGAAATGGTTGTTCGCGTTCGAAAAAGTGCACAGATGGAGGGTGCTTTTCTAGCTGCTGATGTCAGCACAAAGAAGAGTTACGTTGTTAAGCCTCCTGAGGGTGTTAAAACGATTTTAAAGGTAGCCGCTATCGATCTTGGAATAAAGGGAGCTACACCAAAATACCTAGCAAGTTTGGGCGTAGAAGTTCATGTCATGCCAATAACTTCAACATTTGAAGATATTCAACAAATCAAAGCAGATGGCGTTTTCTTATCCAATGGACCTGGTGATCCAGCAACAATGACGGATGTAATTGCATTAGTTCGTAATATTTTAAATGCAGGAATACCTTTGTTTGGAATTTGTTTTGGTCATCAAATTCTTGGTCGAGCGCTTGGTTTCACAACATACAAATTACCTTTTGGTCACCGTGGAATTAATCAGCCAGTAATTGATTTAACTACCGGAAAGGTTGAAATCACATCTCACAATCATGGTTTTGCAGTTGCAGCGCCAAAGGAAAGTACTTTTAACACAGTTTATGGTTCGGGCCATGTAACCCACATATCTTTAAATGATTCAGTGGTTGAAGGCTTAGCAATGAATGACACACCTGCATTTTCGGTGCAATATCATCCAGAGTCAGCTGCTGGACCACATGATTCCACTTATTTATTTCAACGATTTGTTGATCTAATGCTAAAACCTCACCTGCCATTTAAAGATAATTTGGTGGAGTAATGCCAAAAGATAAGAGTATTGGAAGCGTTCTTGTAATTGGCAGCGGGCCAATAGTCATCGGCCAAGCTTGCGAATTTGATTACTCAGGCACTCAGGCTTGTCGAGTGCTGCAAAGTGAGGGGATAAGGGTAATTTTAATTAACTCTAATCCAGCAACAATCATGACAGATCCAGAGTTTGCAGATGCGACTTATATTGAACCAATCACGCCCGAGGTTATTGAGAAAATTCTAGAGAAAGAGAAACCGTCGGCGGTTTTAGCAACACTTGGTGGACAAACGGCACTGAATGCAGCGATGGCATTGCATGAGCGAGGATCTTTTGAAAAATTTGGAACCAAATTAATCGGAGCAAATATCGATGCAATCAAACGCGGGGAAGACCGTGAAATGTTTAAGGCGATTGTTGCAAAGATTGGTGGTGAGTCAGCTAAATCAATAATTGCTCACACCATGCAAGAGTGTTTGGATGCTGCCGAAAAATTAAAATATCCGGTGGTTGTACGCCCCTCTTTTACGATGGGTGGGCTTGGATCTGGAATCGCTTACAACGAATCAGATTTACAGCAGATAGCAGGCGCAGGCTTACGACATAGTCCAACCACAGAAGTATTGCTGGAAGAATCAATAATTGGTTGGAAAGAGTACGAGCTAGAAGTTATGCGTGACCACAAAGATAATGTTGTAATTGTTTGCAGTATCGAGAATGTAGATCCGATGGGAGTTCATACCGGTGACTCGATCACTGTTGCCCCTGCAATGACATTAACTGATGTTGAATATCAGCGCCTTCGTGATTTATCGATTTTGATTATTCGTGAGGTTGGTGTTGCTACTGGTGGGTGCAATATTCAGTATGCAGTAAACCCCGCTGATGGCCGGATTATTGTGATTGAAATGAATCCACGAGTATCAAGATCTTCAGCCTTAGCATCTAAGGCGACAGGGTTTCCGATAGCAAAAATCGCCACAAAATTGGCCATCGGATATACATTGGATGAAATCGAAAATGACATCACAAAATCTACGCCAGCATCCTTTGAACCGTCCTTGGATTATGTGGTTGTAAAGGTGCCAAGGTTTGCATTTGAAAAGTTTCCAGAAGCTGATACCCGTTTAACGACAACCATGAAGAGTGTTGGCGAAGCCATGGCAATTGGAAGATCATTTCCTGAAGCGCTTCAAAAAGCTTTGCGTTCAGTTGAGAAAACTGGTTACTCCTTCTCTTTCCGAGATGGAGATCTGCAAAATTTAATGAAAGAGATGCGAATTCCAACGGAGTTTAGATTGCAACAAGTTCAACAAGCCCTGCATCTTGGAGCAAGCATTGATGAAGTTTTTAAAGCTACGAAGATAGATCCATGGTTTCTTGGTCAAATAGTTCTCATAAATAATCTAGCCGCAGATCTCAGCGTTAAGGGTGACTTATCTAAGGAGCTGCTCCGTGCAGCAAAACAAATGGGTTTTTCCGATCAACAAATTGCTGAGATTAGAAATGTTTCTGTTGGTGAAATTTATGCATTGCGCCGTAAATTTTTACTGCATCCAGTTTATAAAACAGTTGATACATGCGCCGGCGAATTTGCCGCCCTTACTCCTTATTATTACTCAAGTTATGAGGAGGAAAGTGAAGTACTAAGTAGAACTAAAGAGGCCATTGTAATTCTTGGAAGCGGCCCCAATCGGATTGGTCAAGGAATCGAATTTGATTATTCATGCGTACATGCTTCATTTGCGTTAAGGGCCGCGGGATATGAAACTGTGATGATTAACTGTAATCCTGAAACTGTTTCTACAGATTACGATACTTCGGATAGATTGTATTTCGAACCACTAACACTGGAAGATGTTCTTGAAGTTATCAATGCAGAGGTGGCAGCTGGTCCAGTTCTTGGCGTCATCACCCAACTTGGTGGTCAAACACCACTTGGCTTGGCGCGTGGTCTAAAAGAAGCAGGAATAAACATTTTGGGAACCTCACCAGATGCTATTGATTTAGCTGAGGAACGAGGCGCATTTGCAAAGATATTAGTGGAAAATGATCTGAAAGCACCGGAGTTCGGTATGGCTAACTCTTATAAGGAAGCCGAAGTAATCGCTGCACGAATTGGTTACCCAGTTTTAGTTAGACCTTCATATGTACTAGGTGGTCGGGGCATGGAGATTGTCTACGATGCTGACACCTTGCAAGGTTTCATCACGGCAGCAACAGCTATCACGCCAAATCACCCAGTTTTAATTGATAAGTTTCTCGATGATGCAATTGAGATAGATGTCGATGCCTTATTTGATGGTGAGGAGTTGTTCCTAGCTGGTGTAATGGAGCACATAGAGGAGGCTGGTATTCATTCGGGTGATTCAGCATGCGTATTACCAAGCATCTCGTTAAACAACACTCAGTTGCAGGAAATCAAATTGGCAACAACAAAAATCGCCAAGGCGATTGGTGTTCGAGGCTTGATAAATATTCAATTTGCGGTAACGCTAGCGAATAACACTCTTTATGTGATCGAGGCAAACCCACGAGCATCCCGAACAGTGCCATTTGTTGCTAAGTCAACGGGTGTTGCATTGGCTAAAGCAGCAGCACTAATTTGTGCTGGTCGCAAGATTGCAGAACTAAGAGTTGCTCGTTTACTACCCACTTCAGGTGATGGAAAAGCAAATGGTGTCTCAGTGAAAGAGGCGGTTCTGCCATGGAATCGATTCCGAAGAGTTGATGGTTCTGGCATTGATTCTGTTCTTGGCCCCGAGATGAAATCAACGGGTGAGGTAATGGGAATCTCTTCAAACTTTGGAATGGCTTTTGCAAAGAGCCAGAGTGCAGCTTTTGGTCCATTGCCTAAAAATGGAGCGGTTTTTATATCTCTATCTGAGCGAGATAAAGATGGAGCTTGGCGAAGTGCTCGTGAATTAGCAGATTTAAAATTCAAAATTTATGCAACTAAAGGTACACATGAATTTTTGAAGACAAAAAATATTGATTCTGAGTTAGTACGCAAAAATTCTGATCCACAGAATTCTCAGCTATCTGCAAATGAGATCATTACGCAAGGTTTAGTCCAACTAGTTATTAATACTCCGCTGGGTCGTGGGTCCAAGCAAGATGGCTGGATGATTCGTAGTGCGGCAGTTTCAAGAGGCGTTCCTTGCATCACTACGATTGCTGGGTTTAGGGCGGCAGTCTTCGCGATCTCTGCTTTGCAAATCTCTGATTTTGAAATCAAATCACTTCAGGAATGGATGCGGATTTGAATCAGTTAAAAATTAACCGAAATGCGAAACAGATTAATGCTGAAATTATCAGCAACAAGAAGGCTGGCCCATACCACCATATGGTTTTTGCAGTTGGTGAGATGGCTGCTGCAACTCGTCCCGGAAATTTTGTCGCGTTATCAGTGGGTGGTGAGAACTCCGCCTCAGTTTTAAGACGTGCCTTTGCTATCTATCGTGCAACAGATAAAGGTTTACTTGGTGGAACTATCGAATTAGTTGTTGCCCCTCATGGTGCAGGAAGCAAATGGTTATGTTCACTACAGATTGGTGATTTCGTTGATTTAATCGGACCGCTGGGAACCGCGTTTGGAATTCCAACAACGCCAGCAAACACTATGTTAATTGGTGGTGGATATGGTTCGGCTCCTTTATTTGCTCTAGCTGAGCTGTTAAAGAATCGAGGTTGCCGAGTTGATATGGTTCTTGGCGCCAGTACGGCAAACAAAATTTATGCTCCGTTAGAAGGCAAGCGAAGCGTTTCTTCATTAACTTTAACAACAGATGATGGAACTGCCGGAGTTCATGGGCAGATCACCGAATCTATTCCTAGATTAATTCGTGAGTTTAATACTGAGGTGATCTATTCATGTGGACCTATGTCAATGTTGAACAGCATCAACAAGATTGCCCAGGATTTTGATCTAGTTCATCAGTGTTCCGTCGAGGAATCAATGGCTTGCGGAATTGGTGTCTGTATGACTTGTGTAGTCCCGGTCAAAGTTAATGAAGAGATAAAGATGTTGCGAACCTGTATTGATGGTCCGGTAATGGATGGTTCTGCGATCATCTGGGACAAAGAAGTTTTGAAAGAAGGATTGAGTAAGTGAGCAACTTTGATTTCTCAACAAAAATTGGCAGCAAGAGGTTTGATAACCCAATTTTTACAGCAAGTGGATGCGCCAGTTCTGGACAGGAGTTATCTCAATTTTTCTCACTTTCTGAAATAGGTGCGGTTGTTACAAAATCCATAATGATCAAACCACGAACGGGTCGCATGACTCCTCGTATGGCGGAAACGCCAAGTGGCATGCTTAATTCAATTGGTTTGCAGGGACCAGGTATCGATGTTTTCTTAGAGAAAGATATACCTTGGTTGGTTGCCAATAATTCTAAGGTCGTTGTGTCTATTGCTGGAGAAAGCGTTGATGAGTATGGAGTTTTGGCAAGAAGGTTGCGCGCTGTACGGGGAATAAGTGCAATTGAAGTGAATATCTCCTGCCCTAATGTTGAAAACCGTGGCCAGGTTTTTGCCTGCCATCCAGACACTGCCAGCGCAGTAATTGAAAGTGTTCGAAGAAATATTGGTGGGGAGTTGCCCATCATTGCCAAGTTGTCTCCAGATGTCACAGATATAGTTGAAATTGCTTCATCAGTTATTAAGGCTGGCGTAGATGGTTTGGCTTTGATCAATACTTTGTTAGGAATGGTGATAGATCTAAATACGATGCAACCAAAACTTGGGGGAAAAACCGGTGGTTTGTCTGGTCCAGCGATCAGGCCAATAGCTGTACGTGCGATTTACCAAGTACATCAAGCATTCCCAAACACACCTATTGTTGGAATGGGTGGAGTTAGCAACGGTCGAGATGCCTTAGAGCTTGTATTAGCCGGAGCAAGTGCAATCTCAGTTGGTACGGCGACATTTGGCGATCCAACAGCTGTTATAAAGGTACGTGATGAACTTCAATCATTATTGAACGAGCGAGGTTTTAATGATTTTAAATCTGCTATTGGGTACGCGCATCGGCAGAGCGCATGAGTTCACCAGTGATTTTGGCTTTGGATACGAAAGAGCCGGAACAAGCGCGCAATTGGATCAAAATTGCAAGACCAACAATTAATCATTTTAAAATTGGACTTGAATTTTACTTACTAAACGGTAAGAAGTCAGTGGCTGCATTACAGGAAGAGTTTGATTTTGAATTATTTCTAGATCTCAAGCTATATGACATTCCAAATACAGTTAAAGGAGCAGTTGAATCTGTTGCCTCACTTAAACCAAAATTTTTAACAGTGCATGCAGCCGGGGGAGCGAAGATGATTACTGCAGCTGCGCAATCTTTACCAGGCGGATCAATTGCTGCAGTAACAGTTCTGACCTCTTTTAACGATGATGATTTCAAGGCACTTGGATACTTAGAAGATATTCCTCAGACAGCAAAGCGATGGGCCAAGCAGGCGATAGCGGCCGGTGCAAGCTCTTTGATTTGCTCACCCTTTGAAGCTGCGACGATGAAGGCGCTTGCTCCAAATTCTACGATCATCACTCCGGGAGTTCGGTCCTATGGTGAATCACTTGATGATCAGAATCGTGTGATGACACCCAAGGAAGCATTAGATAATGGCGCCGATTATGTCGTGATAGGTCGATCAATTACATCTTGTGCAAACATTAGCGATAAGGCCATGCAAGATAAGATCACTGAGATACATCAATCGATCTGAAAAATATGCTGCCACCAAAGTTAAGTGATGAGGCACGTTCTGCCGCTGGTAAGAAGGCGGTCAAGGCAAGGCAGGAGCGAGCAACAGTAAAGCAATCTATTTCTAGTGGGGCATTATCTTTCTTTGATCTGTTTAACGATGAGCGAGAATGTATTCAGCGTATGCGATTATTTGATGCCTTGAATTGCGTTCCCGGTGTTGGCGAAAAAAGGGTTAATTTAATATTTGAGAGAACTGGAATATCTAGATCGCGTAGAATTGGTGGTGTCGGGAAGAAACAACGCGATCTACTTAAGGAGGAGTTTTTACTTATGAAAACCGCTCCTACGCCAGGGAAGCTCTTGGTGGTCTCAGGTCCTAGCGGTGTTGGCAAAAGCACCATTACAAACGCTCTTAAAGATTTTGAAGATTTTTGGGTTTCAATCTCTGCCACAACTCGAACCAGACGCCAAGGTGAAGTTGATGGAAAAGATTATTTGTTTGTGACGGATCAAGAATTTACTGAGATGGTGGAGAAGAATGCTCTATTAGAGTGGGCTGAATTCACTGGAGCAAAGTATGGAACACCAGCCGCACCGGTGACCAAAGCCTTAGATAAAGGTTTAAATGTAGTTTTAGAGATTGAACTTAATGGAGCAAGACAGATCAGGAAGAAAATGAAAAATGCGGTATTGATCTTTATCGAACCGCCTTCTTGGGTAGAGCTAGAGAATCGTTTGATGAACAGAGGCACTGAATCAAGCCAATCTTTGGAGATGCGCTTGAACAAGGCAAAAGAGGAGTTAGGAGCTGCTTCTGAGTTTGATTTTGTGCTGGTAAATACGAAGGTAGAGCAGGTTGTCCAAGAACTGGTATCTTTAGCCCTTCGCTAGTTTAAGAAGACGATAGATAAAAAAGCTAAAAATTGGAGTTTTACAAGATGAGCAATCAAGCACTCGATGGGATCACAAATCCACCAATAGATGCCCTATTGGAAAAAGCTGGTTCAAAATACAGTTTGGTTCTTTATGCAGCTAAGCGTGCTCGACAAATTAATGCCTATTATTCACAACTGGGAGAAGGCTTACTTGAATATGTTGGCCCGCTAGTTGAAACATACGTTCATGAAAAACCATTGTCGATCGCCTTACGCGAGATCAATGAAGGTTTGTTAACAATTGAAAATTTAGAACCACAAGCTCCAACTAATACAAAATAACCAACCGCCATGTTTGTTCGTGGTCGACAAATCCTTTTAGGGGTTGGCGGTGGAATTTCAGCTTATAAATCCTGTGAACTAGTACGACGGTTACAAGATAATGGTTTTGTAGTTTCAGTAGTTCCCACGCAATCGAGTTTAAATTTCGTGGGTGTTTCTACCTGGGCCGCGCTTTCAGGCAAAAAGGTTTATAACGATCTCTGGAGTGATGTGGAAGAGGTCCCGCACATATCTCTAGCTCAGAATTGCAGCGCTATTGTAATAGCGCCAACTACTGCGGATTTATTGTCACGCTTGGCGCAAGGTCGAGCCGATGATCTACTTACCAATATTGTTTTAGCTTCTACCAAGCCAAAAATTCTTGTTCCTGCAATGCACCCGGAGATGTGGTCCAACCCAGCAACAGTTTCTAATGTGAGTATTTTACGAGAGCGTGGTTTTCTAATTATCGAACCAGATCACGGCAGAATGACTGGAAATGATATTGGTGTTGGTCGGTACCCTGAAGTCAGTCGAATAATTGAAGAAATTAATCAACATTTACTTCATAATGCTGATTTGCTAGGCAAGAAGATATTAATTACTGCTGGTGGTACGCGTGAGAATATAGATCCCGTTAGATATATCGGAAATAGATCCAGTGGCAAGCAAGGTTTTGCTCTGGCATACGCTGCTGCAAAAAGAGGGGCGCAGGTTCATCTAGTTGCTGCAAACACTCAATTGCCGGTAATTGAGGGAATCACGACCACTTTTGTTGAAACGGCTGAAGAAATGGCAATGGTGGTTAAAGATGAATTTCCACTATCGGATGTATTGATTATGAGTGCTGCGGTTTCAGATTTTAAAGTGGCGCAAAGTTCTGACCATAAAATTCACAAGCAGGAGTTCAAACCGATTGATATTGTGTTAAATCCCGACATTGTGGCAAGTGTTGGAGTGATAAAACAAAGTGGTCAATTTGTTGTTGGCTTCGCCGCGGAAACCTCAGCTGAAATCGAAAAATTACAATCTGCGGGCAGGGACAAGCTTCTTGCCAAGGGGTTAGATCTAATTTATGTAAATGATGTATCAGATGGGAAGATTTTTGGCGAAGATCAAACAACAGGCATGCTAATAGCAAAATCTGGAAATGTGATTGATGTGCCGATGATCTCAAAAGACACGCTTTCCGATATATTGCTAGATCAATTACTTGTTGAGTTAGGCTGACCAAATGGAAAATCGTTTATTCACATCTGAGTCGGTCACTGAAGGGCATCCAGATAAAATCGCAGACCAGATATCCGATGCAATTCTTGATTCTTTGCTTGCGCAGGATCCTAAAAGCAGGGTAGCGGTTGAAACTTTAATTACGACTGGTCAAGTTCATGTTGCGGGTGAAGTAACAACCGATGGCTATGCCGACGTAATGAACATAGTTAGAGACACTGTTTTACGTATTGGATATGACTCATCTGAAAAAGGTTTTGATGGAAATAGTTGCGGCGTTTCGATATCGATTGGTCAGCAATCTCAAGATATTGCTCAAGGTGTAGATGATGCTTTCGAGAATAGAGTTGGTTCTTCTGTAGATCCACTAGATCTTCAAGGTGCTGGTGATCAGGGATTAATGTTTGGATATGCATGCAATGACACGCCAGAATTAATGCCATTACCAATCTCTCTAGCCCACAAATTAGCGAAGCAGCTAACAGATGTTCGCAAGAGTGGTGCGCTGAATTACCTACGTCCAGATGGAAAAACTCAAGTTACGATTGAATATAAAGGAGATAAAGCGGTTTCTTTAGACACCATTGTTATCTCATCGCAACACGCACCCGATATCGATTTAGAGAAAAAATTAGCTCCGGAGATTAAAAAATTTGTGATTGAACCTATTTTGAAAGATGTTGATTTAGATGTGTCGAAGGTAAAGATTTTGGTTAATCCAACTGGTCGATTCGTAATCGGGGGTCCAATGGGAGATGCCGGACTTACAGGTAGAAAAATTATTGTAGATACCTACGGTGGAATGGCTCGACATGGCGGCGGTGCATTTAGCGGTAAAGATCCATCAAAGGTAGACAGATCTGCTGCGTACGCCATGCGTTGGGTGGCCAAGAACATTGTCGCTGCGGGCCTAGCTGATAGATGTGAAGTCCAGGTCGCCTATGCAATTGGAAAGGCACAACCTGTTGGTTTGTTTATTGAAACCTTTGGTACAAACAAGTTTGATTTAGGAAAAATTAGTGCTGCAGTTGATGCTGTGTTTGATTTACGTCCAGCAGCAATCATTCGGGATCTGAAATTGTTAAGACCGATCTATTCGCAGACGGCAGCGTATGGCCATTTTGGACGCAATTTGGATACATTTACTTGGGAGAAAACAGACCGAGTTAATGAATTGAAGGGTTTAGTAAATTAGTCAGTGGTTTCTCCACTAAAGCTCAAGCGGCAAAAAAGTCCACGCAAAAAAATAGAGACATCCGATAAGAATCAACCGAGTGGTTTATTGGTCGAAGTTCTAGTAGAAACTCCAGTCTCATATTTGGAGCAAACTTATACTTATTCAGTTCCTGCTGATCTGGTTGATACAGCGATAGTCGGCTCTCTAGTTAAGGTCGAATACGGGCATACAATCACCAAAGGTTTAATTCGGCGCGTTATCGAAGAGAGAGAAAGTAAAAAATACAAAAATATTCTGGATGTTATCGCTGAGCCAGGATTAATTGATGAAAACAATTTTCTGCATTTTCAAAAGGTTAGAGATAGATTTGGTGGAAACCTTTGGAGTTTATTAAATAGTCATATCCCTCCGATTCCTGCTAAGTATAAAAAGATTGTTGAAAACATTAGCCATAATTCAGTTCAAAATCAGATTAACCAAGAGTTTGACCTTTTTAATAAAGATGATTACCAGAAGTTGCTCAATGATCTGAATTTAAAATGCGCGATCTCACCCGTAAATGGGCTACCCAAGTTCAAAACTTTGATTGATCTTGTTAAAATTAGATTCAATCTTGGATCTGTTTTAATCATAGTATCTGACTTCCGAGAGTTTGATTATTTTAAGGAATACCTGATTGCAGAGTTTAAATCCACATTAGTTCTTTTAGATTCCAGGCAGGACAGAGAGGATAGATACCAGGCTTTTGTAGTGGCGAATCAGGGGCAACGGGTAGTTATCTTGGCCAACCGAAGTGGGGCTTTCACAAAGATGCCAGAAGATTCAACAGTCATTGTTGTCAATGATAATGACCCTTCACATTATGAAATGCGATCTCCAGGATGGAATACACGTGATGTAACTTTATTGCGCAGTAATCGAACAGCAATGATCTTTCTAAACTCCTATCATTCAATGGAAGTTAACCGTTTGATTTCGATGGGTTGGTTAGACAGATTGGTTGCGCTCGATAACAGCAAATATAACTACCACAGTATGGACTCCTCTACATCTTTCATATCAGTCATAAAAAAGGCTATAAAGAATGGCAACGTTTTAGTGTCAGTTGCAGAGAAAGGATACGCAAATGTTTTTCTATGCAGTAAGTGCAAAAATCTGGCCAGGTGTGGCTGCGGTGGAAAGTTAAAGATTGCCAAACAGAATGCAGCTCCATCTTGCTATTTATGTGCGAGAGTGGTTGATCATTGGCGGTGCGAGCACTGTGGCAATACATCGCCATTTGTGATTAGTAAAGGAATTGATCGAACTGCGGAGGAGATTGGCAAGGCGGTGCCGGGCATTAAAGTAATGATCTCTAAAAAAGATCAAATAACTTCAATTGATCCTGATCAAAACCAGATTATTATCTCAACGAGAGGTAGCGAACCTTTCTTACTTTACTCTGCAGTCGTTTTACTTGATTGTGAGCGAATCTACAACCAAGCGACACTTAGGGCGGAAGAGGAGGCTAAACATTCTTGGTTTGACTTACTTGCTCGCGTAAAGGACGGTGGAGATTTTTATATTTCATTAGCCAACAATCACCCAGCAACACAACAGCTATTGCGTAAGCAGAATTTCAATGAGGATGATTTACGTCAGCGCGAGGAAGCTCATTTACCGCCTTTTTATCGCACAGTAACGATTAAAGGTGAATCAGATGAGTTATCAAAATTTGCAAGTAACATCAGAAGCAATTATCCGTTTTTGCTTTCTGGGCCTATTCAAATTGATGACCTGAAAAGTTATCTCATTCTCAGGGCAGATACGATTTCAGCACCCACATTGGTGCAACTATTAGATGATGTTGTTAAGGTCCAGGGAGTTAAAGGCAGACCTATATTTGATATCCGTTTTGATACATACAATCTATAGCCAATCCCTAGTGGTTCTGTGTCGTATCATTGAGTCATGAGCATTCAACCAATCAGGTTATTTGGCGATCCCGTATTGCTTACTCCTGCCGCACCGGTAGTGGATTTTGATAAAGAGCTGCGTAAGTTAGTTAAGGATCTGACTGAAACTATGCAGAATGCCCCTGGTGCAGGTTTAGCGGCCCCT